>Ga0316189_10002761_pt1 | contig 17108 bp, 18 predicted proteins | sample LowCovwburrow_MG_FD_204930 | JGI IMG/M metagenome (GOLD analysis project Ga0316189, IMG submission 204930) | Coastal sediment microbial communities from Maine, United States - Lowes Cove worm burrow | ecosystem: Environmental > Aquatic > Marine > Coastal > Sediment | place: USA: Maine...
CGGATACCCTGAGAAATAAACACCGAACACAAACGGTCAAGCTCTTCCAGTGTCAGCAATTCTTTCTTTGGCAGAAATGTCATGTTTTCGGACATGCAATAGACACACCGGAAATCACAGCGATCAGTTACCGAGACACGCAAATAGTTAATGGTGCGATCAAACGGGTCTATCAGTTGGGGTATATTTGTCATGGGTCAAACTTAGGCCGCTAAGTCAAAGGCTGCAAGCCTAAAGCAGGGCAGAGGCTTCTTTCAGGGCGAAGGTTTTCATTTCCGGGCCGTACTGTTCTAGAAACTGTTGTGCGCATGTGGTGTCGTGTTTCGACAATGTGCGCAGCCATATTGCGATTGTTTTTTGCATAACGGGGCTATGATCGGAAACGTAAAGGGCGGCCCAGCCCAGAACTCGGTCTCGTACCGTTAAATCCGCGTTTGAGGGGTGATTCTTTTTTGCCCAAGACAAAGTCATCATCAATGCGGCGCGGCGCGCCCAGATATTGTCATGCGTTGTCCATTTTTCCAGAGTATCCAGCCGTGTCAAGTCTGCGGGCAAGCGACGTGCGCCCGCGGCACATGCATGATCGGTTATCACTGCCACATCAAAGTCTGGCACCCAACGCTGGATTTCATTCCAGACAGCCTGATCGGGATTTATCCGCGCCTGTGTTAACAGTTTTGCCGCCGCTATTCGGGCCTCATGGATATTACTGTCCCAAAGGTATGAAGCAATTTCAATGCGTTGGGACATGTTTGTGTCCGCTCGCCATGTTTTGTAAAGCGTATCTATCTGTGGGTTTGGGACACCCAGATAAGCGCGCTTGATCTTATGTTGATCTGCCAATGCACTGGCTGCCTTTGGATCAGATAAAGTTTCCAGGTTAACCAACGCGGATTGTGGGGTTGTCATGATATGATTGCCAATGTCTAAGATTATCGTGAAAGTCCCAGCACATATTCCAGAATGATCGTTAAAGTAAATATGCTGAATATTGTTGAGATTAATATCGAAGCCGAAACACGTTGCGGTGCGACACCATAATGTTGCGCCAGCATATAGACGTTACCTGCAACCGGTAGGGCTGCGGTGGTTATCATAACGCCTGCGGCAAAGGGATCAATTGAGAATATAATCAGTGCAAAAAAGGCAACAGCGGCCGGATGCAATGCCAATTTGCAAAAAGACAGCCAGCCGGCAATTTTAATATTCTCGGCTGATTTTGTGGCCAAAGAGGCCCCAATGACAAATAAAGCCCCCGGAGTTGCCGCAGCGCCCAGGATTTTCAAAAATTCGTTCATCGCCGTGGGGATCGGGATTTGAAAACCGGACCACAGAATGCCCAGTGTGATCGATACGATCATTGGGTTTTTCAGCAATCCAATGCCGATATTTTGCATAACACCTAAAATCGTATTGTTTTTACGGCTGCCGGTGATCACAATAACGGCCAGACTACCAAAAAAGATAAGGTCTATGGTAAGTATTAGCATCAATGGGCCGATAGCAGACTGGCCCAAGATGAAAATCAGCATTGGCACGCCAAGAAAACCGACATTGCCGATCACGGCAGTCTGCGCCTCTATTGCCGCTTCTGGTAGTGCAACGCGGCGTGAAAGTGCCACGGCGGTTGCCAGTAGATAAACCGACCCTGTGCCGCAAATATAGGCACCTACAAACGGCCAATCCAGGATTTCTGTCAAGGACAGGTTTGCGGCAAATCGAAACAATAGTGCGGACAGCGCAAAGTAAAACACGAACTTACTAAGTGCAGCCGTTGCTTCGGGTAAGAAAAACTTTATTTTTCCAGCATAAAATCCCAAGCCGATAAGAGCGAAGAATGGCAGTATCTGAAGCAGTACAAGGTTCATTTCAGAGCCGGGTCATTCCACGGTAACGGACTTTGCCAAATTGCGCGGTTGATCCACATCGGTTCCTTTACGCACGGCTGTATAATAAGCGATCAGTTGGGCGGGAATGGCGTATAGGATGGGGGCGAACATGTTGTGGACAGGGGGCATGATAATGGTTTTCCACACGCCGTCACCTGCGGTATCGGCACCGCTTTGATCAGTGACAAGTAGAATTTTGCCACCCCGTGCCATGACCTCTTGCATGTTGCTGACGGTCTTGTCGAACAGATCGTCCTTGGGGGCCAAAACGATCACTGGCATATGTTCATCGACCAGTGCGATAGGGCCGTGTTTCAATTCGCCACTGGCGTAACCTTCTGCATGTATATAGCTGATTTCTTTCAGCTTTAATGCGCCTTCAAGGGCTAACGGGTACATCACGCCGCGTCCGAGAAACAAAGCGTTAGCGGCTTTGGCCAAGTCGATTGTAACCGCATCTATTTTGGATTGTTGCGCAAGGGATTGGTTGATTAGACCCGGCAGACCTTTCAACGCGTCATGTAATTCTTGTTCGCCGGCCGCATCCAGTTTGCCACGTGCACGGGCTGCAGAAATGGCAATAGCGGCAAGAGCGATTAACTGGCAGGTAAACGCTTTGGTCGAGGCTACGCCAATTTCCACGCCTGCGTGGATCGGCAGGGATATATCGCATTCGCGCGAGATAGAGCTTTCGGCAACATTTACCACAGCAACGGTTTTTGCGACTTTGTCAGTACAGTAGCGCAAGGCCGCCAGCGTGTCTGCGGTTTCGCCCGACTGACTGACAAACATTGCAACCGATTTGTCAGACATAGGTGGCGCACGATAGCGGAATTCGGACGCCACATCGACCTCGCATGGAATGCGGGCGACCTTTTCAAACCAGTATTTGGCAACCGAGCAGGCCAGATAGGCGGTGCCACAGGCGACCATGGTGATTTTGTCGACAGTAGCGAAATCAATATTCAGGTTTGGCACCGAAATACTACCCGTTTCGGCATCGGTATAATGTCCGATGGCATTAGCTAAAACGGTTGGTTGTTCGGAAATTTCCTTCATCATATAATGCTTGTGAATACCTTTATCGGTATTGCCTACATCCACCTTTATGGTGCGCATTTCACGATTGGCCAACTTGCCGTCCGCATCACGGATTTCTAACGAATTGCGGGTTACGACCGCCCAGTCGCCTTCTTTCAGGTAGGTGATTTGATCGGTCATGGGGGCCAGTGCCAAGGCATCTGATCCGACATACATTTCCCCATCCCCATGGCCTATTGCAAGGGGGGAACCTTTGCGAGCGGCGATCAACAGATCATCTTCGCCTTCGAACAAAAAACAAAGTGCATAGGCACCTTCAAGGCGGTTTATTGTGGCCGCTGCTGCATCTATTGGTGACAGACCTTCATTCAGATAGGACATGCACAGTTGCACCACGGTTTCGGTATCGGTTTCTGTTTCAAATACAGCGCCAGCAGCGGTCAGTTCATCGCGCAGGTCTTTGTAATTTTCAATAATCCCGTTATGGACTACGGCCACGTCTTTGGCGCGATGCGGGTGGGCGTTTATCACGTTCGGTGCTCCGTGTGTTGCCCAGCGTGTGTGGCCAATGCCCGATTTTCCGGTAATAGGTTCGTGCATCAACAAATCCGACAGGTTTACCAGCTTGCCCATGGCACGGCGGCGCCCGAGGCTGCCTGCATCCACAGTGGCGATGCCTGCACTGTCATAGCCACGATATTCCAAACGCTTCAGAGCATCTATTAGAATTGGGGCCGCTTCATGATTACCCAAAATACCTACAATACCACACATGCCCTTAATCCTTCTTCAAGGCGGCTTTTGCCGCGCGGAGTTTGTTTATCATGCGCAGGGCCAACCCCAGTTTGTTTTTCTGCCTTGACCGGCCCAAAGCCAGTGCTTCGTCGGGGACGTCCATGGTGACAACGCTGCCAGAGGCGGTCATGGCGTCATCGCCAATGCGCACGGGTGCCACAAGCATTGTGTTTGACCCAATAAAAGCGCGTTTGCCGATTTCTGTCTTGTGTTTGAATACACCATCATAGTTGCAGGTAATTGTTCCTGCGCCGATATTTGCATCTGCCCCAATGTCGGCGTCACCGATATAGGACAAGTGATTGACCTTGGCTCCTTCACCGATTTGGGCGGCTTTGATCTCGACAAAGTTACCAACCTTGGCACCATCGCCAATCTCGGCACCTGGTCGCAGGCGGGCATATGGGCCTACAATGGCATCTTTAGAAATATGGCAACCTTCCAGATGGGAAAAAGCGCGAATAGTGGCATTGTTTTCAACCGTCACATCAGGACCGAATATCACGTTTGGCTCTACGATCACATCGCGGCCTATAATTGTATCATAGGCAAACCACACAGTGTCGGCGGCCGTTAAAGTCACGCCGCCCTCCATCGCATCACGCCGCGCTTTGGTTTGAAACGCAACCTCGGCGGCGGCCAGATCATTGCGTGAATTTATACCCATTGTTTCGGTTTCGTCACAGGCAATCGCTGCACAAGATAAGCCCTGTGCGCGTGCTAGACCAACAATGTCAGTCAGATAATATTCCCCACTGGCATTGTCGTTTGTTACATCATCCAGCAGGTTGAACAAAAGTTTTGCATCGGCGCAAATCACACCGGAATTGCAAAAATCAATGTTGCGCTGGACCTTTGTGGTATCCTTATATTCTATTATTTCGTCCAGTAATCCGCCTTTGCTTGTGATCAGTCGACCGTATTTGGCAGGATCGGCAGCATGGAAGCCTAGAACCACCACACCGTGACCTTCTGTTTTTTTGTCCAGCATGGCTTGCAGCGTTTCGGGTCGTACAAAAGGGGTATCACCATAAAGCACGATCACATCGCCGGCGAAATCCTGCAAAGATGCTGCGGCTTGTTGTACCGCGTGACCCGTTCCGTTTTGGGCCTCTTGATGGGCGATCAGAACATTTTCGTCATAGTCTGTTGCGACATCGGCCACCAAATCCGCCCCATACCCTGTGACGATAACGGTTCTTTGCGCATCGATACCAGATGCAGTGCGCATGGCATGTACCAACATCTGTGCTCCAGCGATACGGTGCAGAACTTTTGGAACATCGGATTTCATCCGACTGCCCATGCCTGCGGCTAATATAATGACAGATACACTCATTTATGCCTCGGTTTATAATTTATCTTTTGGTCTTTTATGCAAGTTAAGGATGCAACAAAAGGGGGCGCGTTCTCAAGAAGTCTTTCACTTCGTTACGGCCTATGGCAAACTCTAAAGATAATAAGGGAAATAACATGAAATCGGTAGTTTTTGATTTGGACGGAACTTTAGCAGACACCAGTGGTGATCTGATCGCGGCGGCCAATGCGTGTTTTGATGCAATCGGTGAATTGCCCCAGCTTGACCCGGCCAAAGATGCCAGTACGGCCTTTCAGGGTGGACGGGCGATGCTGAAATTAGGTTTTGCGCGTTTGGGACAAATTCCGGACGACGCGCAAATGCAGCGGCATTATAAATATCTGTTAAAATTTTATGGCGAGAATATTGATCACCATTCCTTTTTATATGACGGGGTTGAGGTCTGCCTGGATGAGTTGAAACGCCGTGGCTATATTTTGGGAATTTGTACAAACAAGCCTGAAGGGTTAGCGGAAACGTTGACCAGACGTTTGAATATCAGGCATCATTTTCTTGCTCTTTTGGGCGCGGACAGCCTGCCTGTACGCAAGCCCGATGCGGGTCATTTGCTGGGAACAATAAAACAGTTGGGCGGCAATCCGTCAAAATCCGTTTTGATCGGTGATACCATTACGGACCGGAATGCAGCAAAAAATGCATGGGTACCTTGTGTTCTGGTCACATTCGGACCTGATGGCCCGTATGTTGCCGATTTAAAACCTGAAGGATTACTGGATCATTTTGATCAGTTGCCCGATATGATGGACGCGATGATCAAGGAGTAAGCATTTGGTACGTAATTTTACAGGAAATTTTACCCAACAAGAACCTATCCCACAAGCCGGGATGGAGGCCGCGATGCTTGTGATGCAGCACGGGCGTTTGCATCGGTATAATGTCGTGGAAGGCGAAGTGGCCGAAGCGGTATCGCTGGAGCTGGAGTTTGCCGCTTATGTCGGGGCCAAATACTGCCTGGCAGTGGCCTCTGGCGGGTATGCGCTGGCTGCGGCCCTGCGTGCCGCGGGTTTGGGGCAGGGGGATACGGTTTTAACCAATGCATTCACGCTGGCCCCTGTGCCGGGTGCGATTGCAAATGCGGGCGGTGTGCCGGTGTTTGTGGAGGTGACGCAGGATCTGGTGATGGATTTGGATGATCTGGAAGCCAAAATTGCATCCAGTGGGGCGCGATTTTTGATGTTGAGCCATATGCGCGGGCACATTGTGGATATGGATGCGCTTATGGCGATTTGCGATGCGGCGGGGGTTCTGGTGATCGAAGACTGCGCCCATACTATGGGGGCGAAATGGAACGGGGTGCCAAGCGGGCGACATGGGGCCATAGGGTGTTATTCGACGCAAACGTTCAAACATATCAATTCGGGCGAGGGCGGTTTGTTGATCACGGACGATGCGGAAATGATGGCACGAGCCACGATGTTGTCGGGCTCATATATGTTGTATGAAAGCCATGCTGCAGGTGCGTGCGCGAAGTTTTTTAAAGACATTTCCTTAGATACTCCGAATTGTTCGGGTCGGATGGATAATCTGCGTGCGGCTATTTTACGCCCGCAACTGGCCGCGCTGGATGTTCAAGGCGCGAGGTGGAATGAACGCTATAAACGGATGGAGGCGGGGTTGCGAGATACTGTTGGTCTGCGTCTTATTCCACGCCCAAAAAAAGAGTATTATATAGCTTCTTCTTTTCAGTTCACATTGCCGGACTGGGATAAAGATAAAGTCCGCGAAGTGCAAAAACGTTGCGCCGCGCGCAGAGTGGAACTGAAATGGTTTGGTGGGGATAAGCCTACAGGCTTTACATCGCGCCATGATAGCTGGCGTTATGTCGATGGGCAGGATTTGCCGCAAACTGACCGGGTTCTAGCAGGATTGATGGATATGCGCCTGCCATTAACGTTTAGTCTGGAAGATTGTGATCTGTTGTCCGCGATCATTCGCGAAGAAGTGGGTGCAATATATCAGGCGGATTGTTGATTTGCGCATTAGCTATAAGACCTATCTTTTTCTGATGGCGATTGCTTTGTTGATTGTACCGCCCGTCATCGATGTCGTGAATGGTGCGGCAAAAGCGAAAAGCAGCTGTAGCGTCTCGTTGGTAATGGACGGAGATACAGTGAAGATTGATTGCCCCGAAAGTGGCATAAGAAGCGCGCGGATCATCGGTTATGATACGCCTGAAAAAAACGCACGCTGCATTGGGGAATTTATCAAGGCTACCCGTGCCACATGGACATTACGTATAATGCTTTGGCAAGCAAGAACGATTGAGATCAGATTGAATGGTAAAGATCGTTATGACCGCTTTTTAACTGTCTTGCGGGTGAATGGAAAAGACGTGGCACCACGCATGATAAGCACCGGCTTGGCGCGCTCATATAGTGGCGGTCGACGCGGCAGTTGGTGTTCTTAAATCACGTTTATTGTGGACGGTATTTCAAACATGAGGTCATTAACCGCAATGCTATTGTGGTGAGTATTGAAGCCCCATAAAGTTCCAGAATTTCTTCCATATATTTGAACATCATTGCGAGGTCTGAAGTGTGTGTGATATCCTTGGATAAATTCTCAAAACCTTTACTTAGCAAAGCCAAGACTAACAACAGCGATACAAACCAAAGCGATTGGATTGAAATAACATCTCTAATTCGCGCACGTAAAACCTTAAAATCCCTTATTATTGCCGCTAACGTAAAAACAATAAGACCCGCTTTTAGTATGTCTTTGTAAGGTTTCCCTATGCAGGTCATATTTGGGTCTTCTAAAACGCACCTTGGCATCTCCCTTACGATGAAAATCAACACGATACACATCAGGATAAACGCCAGTAAACGCACCAAAGAATCATCGGATTTTATGATCGCAACAAGGCATAAGGTTGCGCATACAAACAGAGTTACCACCTGTAGAAATTCCAATAAACCGTTTTCATCAGGAGTGACCGGGTTGCCCGTAATCATTGCATATGAGTATATGCACACAATGAGTAATACAAAAACGACTGTCGAGTGTATTGTAACATTCGTGATCGGAATAAGGTCACTTGAGTATCTTTGATAATCGTGCATCAATTGTCGTCCATAGGTTGTCTTTAAGGAGTGTGATTTAACCTAGATGACCAAGGATGGTGATTATCAAATCAGCGCGTTTGTCGTTACTCTTTGGTCGAATGCACAATCATTATTGATTGTAGTTTTGAGCGTGCTGAAAACGATTTCAATTATTTGGAATCATATTTAACGTGAGGTGAACGGATATACAGGCATTCAATGAATGTCTTAGATCGTAATATCAAATATTTGTGATGCAATTTGATATGAAATTTCATTTCTCAAGATTGGGCCGTATTTGCGTTTAAAAAGCACGAAAACAAGTACTCACTCTGTTGACCTTGGTCTAGCGCAAGGTTAAACCCAAATAGATTGTTCCGCGATCGCAAAACGATAATAGGAGTAGCCGTTGGAAGACCTGCTAAGAGAGTATCTGCCAATTCTTGTATTTTTAGGCATCGCGGCGGCCCTTGGTATCGTCCTTATTCTGGCCGCTGTCATTATTGCAGTGCGCAACCCGGAGCCGGAAAAAAATTCGGCTTACGAATGTGGTTTTAACGCTTTTGACGATGCGCGGATGAAATTCGACATACGTTTCTATCTGGTTGCCATCCTTTTCATCATATTCGATCTGGAAGTTGCGTTTCTATTTCCTTGGGCGGCAAGTTTTCAATATGTAGGCACCTTGGGCTTCTGGTCGATGTTGGTATTTTTGGGCGTGTTGACTGTGGGTTTCGCCTATGAGTGGAAAAAGGGAGCCCTGGAATGGGAGTAGCGACATCACTGAATTCTGCGGGTGTAGATAAAGAGGTAGTCACATCCGTTATGAACCGCGAGCTACAGGATCAGGGTTTTTTGTTGACCTCTACGGCTGACATTATCAATTGGGCCCGCACGGGATCGCTGCACTGGATGACATTCGGTCTGGCCTGTTGTGCAGTTGAAATGATGCATTGCGCCATGCCGCGTTATGATATGGAACGTTTCGGGACTGCCCCGCGCGCGTCCCCGCGCCAATCCGATTTGATGATCGTTGCGGGAACTCTGACCAATAAAATGGCACCGGCGCTGCGCAAGGTTTATGACCAGATGCCGGAGCCGCGTTATGTGATCTCAATGGGGTCATGTGCCAATGGCGGTGGTTATTACCACTACAGTTATTCTGTTGTGCGCGGCTGTGATCGCATTGTGCCTGTCGATATCTATGTGCCGGGTTGTCCACCAACGGCAGAGGCGCTGTTGTATGGCATCTTGCAGTTGCAACGCAAAATACGCCGCACCGGCACGATTGTAAGGTAGGAACTGATGTCAAAAGAATTGCAAGATCTAGGGGATTTGATCCAAAGCAAACAAACGGATGCCGTTGTCAGTTTTGAAGTAAATTCCATGGGCGAGCTGGTGATGGAGGTTGCATCCGCATCTTTGCCCGGTTTTGTCGAGTTTCTGCGTTCCAACCGCAACTGCAAATTTTCCACCTTGATAGACATCACAGCGGTGGATTATCCGTCTGCTGTAAAGCGTTTCGAAGTGATTTACCATTTTCTATCCATGTATATGAACCACCGCATCCGCGTTAAAGTGCTGGTGGCGGAAGATGAAATTGTACCTTCGATTTGCGAGGTGCATCCATCTGCCAATTGGTTCGAACGTGAAGTGTTTGACATGTACGGCATCCTGTTTTCAGATCATCCGGATTTGCGCCGCATACTGACCGACTACGGATTTCGCGGTTATCCGCTACGCAAGGATTTCCCCACAACAGGCTATACAGAGTGTCGCTATGACGAAAAAGCCAAGCGTGTGGTTTATGAACCTGTATCTTTGGTGCAGGAATACCGCCAGTTTGATTTCATGTCACCATGGGAAGGGGCGGAATATATCCTACCCGGTGATGATAAAGCGGAGGGGGCGAAATGATGGACGGCGTCAGTTTTTCTGGTGGCATGTATGAAGGCGGCCTGGCTTGGATGGTCATAATGGCTGCTTTGCTTATTATCCCGCTCTGGAGAATTTTACCAAGAAGCGGTATTCCGTCGTGGGTTGCTGTTTTTGCTTTTATTCCGCTGATCGGTTTAATTCTTTTATGGGTTGTTGCGTTTAAAGAAGATCTGAAGTCCTCTGGGGGTGATACGTGATGGACGGTAACTTTAAAGACGCCAAAACCGGCGAGCAGCGCATCCGTAATTTCAACATCAACTTCGGCCCACAGCACCCTGCGGCCCACGGCGTTTTGCGTCTGGTGCTAGAGTTGGACGGCGAGATTGTAGAGCGGTGCGACCCGCATATCGGCCTACTGCATCGCGGTACTGAAAAGCTGATGGAAAGCCGCACGTATCTGCAAAATCTGCCGTATTTTGATCGGCTGGATTATGTTTGCCCGATGAATCAGGAACATGCCTGGTGTTTGGCGATTGAAAAGTTGACCGGTACCGAAGTGCCGCGTCGCGCGTCATTGATCCGTGTTCTTTACTGTGAAATCGGCCGTATTTTAAACCACATCCTGAATGTCACCACTCAGGCGATGGATGTGGGTGCTTTGACTCCACCGCTTTGGGGTTTTGAGCAACGCGAAATTCTGATGGAGTTCTACGAACGCGCTTGTGGCGCACGTCTACACGCTGCGTATTTCCGCCCGGGCGGTGTGCATCGGGACCTGCCACAAGAACTGCTGGATGACATCATGCAGTGGACGTTCGAGTTCCCTGAAATTCTCGATGACATCGACGGACTGCTGACCGAAAACCGCATTTTCAAGCAGCGCAATGTTGATATTGCGGTGATTTCCGAACAAGAGGCACTTGATTGGGGCTTCTCCGGTGTGATGGTGCGCGGTTCCGGCATGGCGTGGGATTTACGTCGTGCACAGCCCTATGAATGCTATGACGAGTTTGAATTTCAGATTCCTGTTGGCACCAAGGGTGACTGCTATGATCGCTATTTGTGCCGAATGCAGGAAATGCGTGAAAGCCTGTCAATCATGCAGCAGGCGATAAAAAAGCTTGAAGAGTCTACTGGTGATGTTCTGGCGCGTGGCAAGCTGACGCCACCAAGACGTGGTGAAATGAAAACGTCTATGGAAGCATTGATCCACCACTTCAAACTATACACCGAGGGGTTTCACGTGCCTGCGGGCGAAGTCTACGTAGCCGTTGAAGCGCCCAAGGGCGAATTCGGGGTTTATCTGGTTTCCGACGGATCAAACAAACCTTATAAAGCCAAAATACGTGCGCCGGGATACTTGCACCTTGCCGCTATGGATCACATTTGCAAAGGCCACCAGTTGGCGGATGTCGCAGCCGTCATCGGCTCTTTGGACGTCGTTTTTGGGGAGATTGACCGCTAATGTCATTGCGCCGCTTACATCATATACAACCTGACAGCTTTAAATTTACTGCTGCCAATAAAAAATGGGCCAAGGGACAGATTTCCAAGTTTCCGGAAGGGCGGCAAGCATCTGCGATAATTCCGCTTTTATGGCGTGCGCAGGAACAAGAAGGTTGGTTGTCCAAACCCGCTATTGAAGCTGTTGCGGATATGCTGGGCATGGATTATATCCGTGCGCTGGAAGTGGCGACTTTCTACTTTATGTTTCAGTTGCAACCTGTGGGCAGTGTGGCGCACATCCAAGTATGTGGCACATTGTCGTGCATGATTTGTGGCGCGGAAGATTTAATCGGTGTTTGCAAAATTAAGATTGCACCTGCTGCACATCAAATTTCCGAAGACGGCAAATTCAGCTGGGAAGAAGTTGAATGTCTGGGGGCCTGCGCAAACGCACCGATGGCCCAGATTGGCAAAGATTTTTATGAAGATTTAACGGTGGAAAGCTTTACCCGAATTCTTGACGATTTCGCGGATGGCAAGGTGCCAACACCGGGTCCACAAAACGGTCGTTATGCAGCGGAACCGCTTAACGGGTTAACCACGCTACAGGATATGAATTCTGGAAAATACGATCACAACACTTCGGCCAGTCTGGCGCTGCAATACGGTGATACCGTTAAGCGCATTCAGGGCGACGAAGTGCCAATATTGAAGACGCGGAAAAAATCCGAAAAATCAAAAGCCAGCTAACATGCTGGCCCTTTAAGGGGAGAAGAATATGACGCAGAGTAATTCATCAACCGGCCTTAACGCTTGTACAAGCGTATGCTGGTTATTGGCATTTGCATTTGGTATTTTTGTTGCAGCAGCTTTAATTGGCTGGGCGGGGTGGCACGGTCTTGTTGCTGCCGTTATCGGTTTGATTGCAATGTTGATCGCAGGCTGGCTGTTAAAAGGTATTTTTTGCACGGCTGAAATTCCCGCCTCTGGGGTAACAACATCTACTGCAGTTGCTGCTGCAAGCGCGACAGCAGTTGTAGCAGCCGAAAAAGAAAAGCCGGCGGCCAAGAAAACAGCTGCGAAATCCGTACCTGCTGCAAAAACGAAAACTGCAGCCGCGAAAAAGCCCGCTGTGAAAAAAGCGACGGCATCGAAGGCGAAACCAGCAGCGAAAAAAACCGTTGCTGCGCAAAAGCCAGAGGCAAAGAAATCTGCCGCGAAAAAAGCGCCAACGAAGTTTTACAAAAAGCCGCCGGCCAAGATCGATGACCTGAAGCTGATCTCGGGTGTTGGCCCGAAACTGGAAGCAACATTAAACCAGATCGGCATATATCAATATGACCAAGTTGCGGCTTGGAAAAAGACCGAGATCAAAAAAGTGGACGACCAGTTGAAATTCAAAGGCCGCATTGAGCGGGATGACTGGATGGCGCAAGCCAAAATTCTGGCCAAAGGTGGCGATACGGAATTTTCAAAGAAGAAACGCAAAACATAATCTTGCGTAAGGGATAAGCCAAGTGGCCCCTAAATCTGCCCCGAAGCGCCGTAAGGCGCGGGTTGCTTCCATCGTCATTATGGTGGCAATACTGGGATGGATGGGGGCCAGTTGGATCGGCGGGATGATCGGACTGCCAATACGCTTTGCGTTTCTGTTCGATTTTGCCGCAATGGCCGCGCTTTTATGGGCGATGGTTGTATTGTTTCAGGTCTGGAAATCAGACCAAGAATAAAGGAAAGACGGGCATGCTCGCAGATAAAGACCGTATCTTTACGAACCTCTATGGTCAGCACGACCGCTCGCTTGCAGGGGCCAAAAAGCGTGGCCATTGGTCAGGCACTGCGAAGTTCATCAAAAAGGGCCGCGATTGGATCGTCGACGAGATGAAAAAATCCGGGCTGCGCGGACGTGGCGGTGCCGGTTTCCCGACAGGTTTAAAATGGTCGTTTATGCCGAAAGAAAGCGATGGCCGCCCTGCGTATCTGGTGATCAATGCCGACGAGTCCGAGCCGGGAACCTGCAAAGACCGCGAAATCATGCGCAATGACCCGCACACGCTGATCGAAGGTGCGCTGATCGCATCATTCGCAATGGGTGCAAACGCCAGTTACATCTACATACGCGGTGAATTTATCCGGGAGCGCGAAGCCTTACAGGCCGCAATAGACGAATGTTATGACGCGGGTCTTCTGGGCAAAAACGCTGCCAAATCGGGCTGGGATTTCGACCTTTACCTGTCCCACGGTGCAGGGGCCTATATCTGCGGTGAAGAAACCGCATTGTTGGAAAGCCTTGAAGGTAAAAAAGGTATGCCGCGCATGAAGCCGCCATTCCCTGCGGGGGCTGGCCTATATGGTTGCCCGACCACGGTGAATAACGTGGAAAGCATCGCGGTGGTACCGACCATCCTGCGCCGTGGCTCTGACTGGTTCAGCTCATTTGGTCGTGAAAACAATGCGGGTACAAAACTGTTTGCCATATCCGGTCACGTGAACAACCCCTGTGTGGTGGAAGAGGCGATGTCCATTCCCCTGCAAGAACTGCTTGAAAAACATTGTGGCGGTGTACGTGGCGGCTGGAAAAACCTGAAAGCTGTTATTCCAGGCGGCTCATCCGTACCGATGCTGCCTGCGGATATTTGTGGTGAAGCGATCATGGATTTTGACTGGCTGCGCAATCAACGTTCAGGCCTTGGTACGGCGGCCGTCATTGTGATGGATCAGAATGTGGACGTAATCAAAGCGATTTGGCGCCTATCGAAGTTCTATAAGCATGAAAGCTGCGGTCAATGCACGCCCTGTCGCGAAGGAACCGGTTGGATGATGCGGGTGATGGAACGGCTGGTCACGGGCGAAGCGGAAGTCGAAGAGATCGACATGCTGCTGGATGTGACAAAACAGGTTGAAGGTCACACGATTTGTGCGCTGGGTGATGCCGCGGCCTGGCCCATTCAGGGTTTGGTGCGCCACTTCCGGGGTGAAATCGAAGACCGCATTAAACATAAAAGAACAGGCCGCGTAAGCGCGGTTGCAGCGGAGTAACGCGCATGTCTGATCTACGCAAAGTAATCATTGATGGAACCGAGGTTGAAGTAGACGGCGCAATGACGCTGCTACAAGCCTGTGAAGTGGCGGGCATCGAAGTGCCGCGTTTCTGTTACCATGAACGCCTAACAATTGCGGGTAACTGCCGGATGTGCCTGGTCGAGGTTGTCGGCGGACCGCCGAAACCGGCGGCGTCTTGTGCGATGCAGGTACGTGATCTGCGCCCCGGCCCAGAAGGCCAACTGCCGGTGGTGAAAACCACATCACCTATGGTTAAAAAAGCCCGTGAAGGGGTGATGGAATTTTTGCTGATCAACCACCCGCTGGATTGCCCGATTTGCGATCAGGGCGGCGAGTGTGATTTGCAGGATCAGGCGATGGCATATGGTGTCGATTTTTCCCGTTTCCGCGAACCGAAACGCGCAGTGGAGGATCTGGATCTGGGGCCGTTGGTGGCCACGACAATGACGCGCTGCATTTCATGCACGCGCTGCGTGCGGTTTACGTCCGAAGTGGCTGGCATCAAACAGATGGGTCAAACCGGGCGCGGCGAAGACTCTGAAATTACAACTTATCTTAACCAGACTTTGGACAGTGAGTTGCAGGGCAATATTATCGATTTGTGTCCTGTTGGGGCTTTAACATCAAAGCCTTATGCGTTTTCTGCACGTCCGTGGGAATTGAAGAAAACTGAAACCATCGATGTGATGGACGCGCTTGGTTCCAACATCCGTGTCGACACCAAAGGTCGTGAAGTGATGCGGATTGTACCGCGCAATCATGACGGTGTTAATGAGGAATGGTTGTCAGATAAGGGACGGTTCATTTGGGACGGTTTGCGCCGTCAAAGGTTGGACCAGCCTTATGTAAAAAAGAACGGCAAGTTGAAACCTGCCTCTTGGGATGAAGCATTTACGGCGATTAAAAAGGCTGTGAAAGGCACGAAAGTCGCCGCCATTGCGGGTGATTTGGCCCCTGTGGAAGCGATGTATGCTTTGAAAGCTTTGGTTTCTGGTATGGGCGGCAATGTAGAATGCCGTGTGGACGGTGCGAAACTGCCAAGCGGTAACCGTTCAGCTTATGTTGGGACGGCGACGATCGAAGATATTGATGCGGTCGAGATGATCCAACTGATCGGCACCAATCCACGCCATGAAGCTCCGGTGTTGAATGCGCGTCTGCGCAAAGCGTGGTCGCGTGGGGCAAATATCGGTTTGGTGGGTGAACCGGTTGATCTGACTTACGATTATGCGCATGTTGGTACGGATCGCGCAGCACTGGAAAGCCTTACGAAGAAGAAAATATCTGCGGCGACGAAAAAAGCACCAAGTCTGGTGATTGTCGGTCAAGGGGCTATTCAAGGGGCTGACGGTGAAGCGGTTCTGGCCGCAGCGATGTTGTTGGCTGAGAATTCGAAATCCAAGCTGATGGTATTGCATACGGCGGCATCGCGCGTTGGTGGAATGGACATTGGGTTCACCACCAAGGGCGGCATGAAAACCGCATTGAAAGATGCGCAAGTGGTATTCAATCTGGGTGCAGACGAAGTGGAAATCGCGGATAATCCGTTTGTAATCTATCAAGGTAGTCACGGGGACCGCGGGGCGCACCGCGCCGATGTCATTCTGCCGGGGGCGACTTATACGGAAGAAAGCGGCATTTTTGTCAACACAGAAGGTCGCCCGCAAATGGCTGCGCGTGCAGGGTTTGCCCCTGGTGACGCAAAAGAAAACTGGGCGATCCTGCGGGCATTGTCGGCTGAATTGGGGCAGACACTGCCATATGACAGTTTGATACAACTGCGTCAGGCCCTGTTCGCAGAGTTCCCGCATCTGGCTGCAATTGATGTGGTGCCGACAAATGCGTGGAAAGCGATCAAGCCGAAAGCCCTGAAGGGCAAAGCATTCACCAATGCGATCAGCGACTATTTCCTGACCAATCCGATTGCGCGGGCATCCCAAGTGATGGCTGAATTATCGGCCAACGCAAAAGTGCGCAATGAAGCGCCGCTGGCAGCGGAGTAGCAACGTGATCTTGAGCCAAATGACATATGTATTCGCACTTTTGGCCACCTTTGGCCTGCTGATTGCCTGTACGCCGCAAGGTCAAGAGGTCAGTAAAACACCGAGCGGGGCGATGGAATATATCATGGTGGATACCCGCCTGATGAAGCCCGAGCTGGTCAATATGGTTGTCACTATGCGCAACCCGCGCACGCCAAACGATGTATTGGCTTATGTGGAATGCGCAGCCGCCCAATATACACTGATCCGCGGCTTTGGGTTTGCGGGCCGTATTCAGGTCAATGTAACCGAAGACAAGGGCATTTGGGCAGGCAACGCGATCTATACACTTTCGAACGCACACCCCGGTGGGCGACATACAATTGACGCTGAAGTGACGGTGGAAGATTGCACCGCACATAACATACCGATGGTCTAAGGAACGGGACATGGCAGATTTTTTCTCATCAAACCTAGGGATTTTCCTGATCATAGTGGGGCAGTGTTTAATGCTGACTGCATTTGTGATGATCAGCCTGTTGGTTCTGGTCTATGCCGACCGTAAAATCTGGGCGGCAGTACAAATGCGCCG
>Ga0316189_10002762_pt1 | contig 17104 bp, 18 predicted proteins | sample LowCovwburrow_MG_FD_204930 | JGI IMG/M metagenome (GOLD analysis project Ga0316189, IMG submission 204930) | Coastal sediment microbial communities from Maine, United States - Lowes Cove worm burrow | ecosystem: Environmental > Aquatic > Marine > Coastal > Sediment | place: USA: Maine...
CATTTATTGACTCAGCCTGACCGGCAAGATACGACAGCGCGGAATATAATAGTAGGCTTCCAATCAATAGCCAGCGTTGATCGAAGCGGGCTCCTAGTTCACCGAAAACAAGTAATCCGATTGCCGTACCAGCGGCAAAGCTCGCCAGCACTAGTTGTGCTCTTTCAAGGCTCCCAGTTATGGCGTCAGGTAGGCTCGGAATAGCGGGAAGCACTAAGTCTATGCCTCCGAGGCCTAATACAGTGCCGCAGACAAGTAGTGCGAACGTGAGTTTTGCTTGGCGTTTGCTGTGCTGCATTTTGTCAGGAGTAAGCAGTAGTTTATTGTTTTTCTAGAATATTGAGTATTTTACGTCATATTGACGATAAAGTTGTCTATATGTGATTTATTGTTGCGCAATATGTATATTTTGGAACTACAAAACGTTCTTTAAGCCCAATAAGCTTTAGCACTATAAAATAGTGGCTATCTGGCCGTCTAACGATGAATTTGATCTTAAGATCATTAACGGAGCAATTATGAAGAACGTACTATTATTGGGCTCGGGTAAAATTGGCGCAATTATCACCGAATTACTCACAACTTGTGGCGATTACCACGTGACTGTGGCCGATTTGAACGAAGACAATTTAGCACGTTTAGGCGAGCATAAAAACCTAACCACCTTACGCTTGGACGTAACGGATAGATCTGCGCTTGACCATGCTTTGCTTGGGAAATTTGCTGCCTTAAGTGCTTGCCCTTTTGATATAACAAAGTATGTTGCTGAAGCGTCAGCTGCCGCTGGGGTTCATTATTTTGATCTTACCGAAGACGTTGCCTGTACTAATCTAGTTAAAGGATTGGCCAAAGATTCAAAAGCTGCCTTAATGCCTCAGTGCGGTTTGGCTCCCGGTTTTATTACCATCGCAGGCTATGATTTAGCTAAGCAGTTTGATGAGCTACATAATGTTCACATGCGAGTTGGAGCTTTGCCAAAGTATCCATCGAATGGTCTGAAGTATAATTTGACCTGGTCGACCGATGGTTTGATCAACGAGTATTGCAACCCGTGCGAAGCGATTGTCGAAGGTAAACTAATGGAAGTGCCACCACTTGAAGAGCTCGAAAGCTTTTCTTTAGACGGTGTAGCATATGAGGCGTTTAACACCTCAGGTGGGCTAGGTACACTTTGCGACACCTTAGAGGGCAAAGTTAGGAATCTAAACTATCGAACGGTTCGATACCCAGGACATCGCGATATCATGAAGGTTTTGCTGCAAGACCTACGTATGATGGACAATCGGCCGCTACTTAAAGAGATCTTCGAAAAGTCGTTGCCGTTAACCTATCAAGATGTTGTGTTGGTCTTTATCAATGTCAGCGGCATTAAAGATGGCCAGTTGGTCCAAGAGACTTATGCAAATAAGGTTTATAGCCAAACTATTAATGGCAAACTTTGGAGCGCCATTCAAGTGACTACCGCATCTGGTATATGCACAGTCTTAGACCTAATGGCCGAAGGCAAGCTACCACAACAGGGATTTGTTAAGCAAGAAGACGTTTTGTATGACGATTTTATCAATAATCGTTTTGGCCAGTACTACAACTCTGGCGCAGATATATAGTCATAGTGTCGGATTAGTTACGTTTTTACATCTGGTGCCACCAACGGTGCCAAGTGTATCTATTTAATAGCGGGTCAGTTTTTGCATTCAGACAAAGACGACCCGCGAGTTTAACGGCTTCGGTTATTAATGGCTTAGGGTTTTTAAAGGCTTAGGGTTTAGCCGCCACATCTGGTGTCGGCACTGGCATTGGTGTCACGTTTACCAACGGCCAAATTAGCTGTTCGGCGGCGGTGGTTTTGGGTAAGTTCTCAACCCCCATATCGGCCGGGTAGCGACGTGTGATTTTAGCCGTGCCGAATAGTACATCCCAGAAAAATAATAGGTTACCAAAATTACCCTTGTAGTTGGTTATGCCGTCACTGGCATGTTTGCCGTGATGCGCGCTATGCGTAGACGGTGTTGAAATAGTGCGTTCAACAATCCACATGATTGGCGATAGCCACTTTATTTTATACAGCGGTGCGTCCCAACGAACATCGCTATGTGCTGCAAATATCACCGTCATTTTTATAACGATGTAAGATGCATAAACCCATGCTCCACCAAGATATATCAGCGCACCTGAAAACCACAAACCCGGCATTAAGAAGTAGTAAAAGATATTGTTACGATAACCTCAACTACAGCGTCATCTTTATTCTGCTGGGGCTTGGCAAAAAATCGGGTGAAAATAATTTCTAATATGATAAAGCCAATAAAAATGAGTAACACAGCGAGAAGTTCAGGTTTCGAGCACCCATATTTTTCAGTTAAAGGATTATCCATTAAATGGGTTTTCTATTAATGAATAAATCTTAACAGCGCAGATTGAAATAAAATGATAAATATTTTACATTTTAGGTGTTTTGTTAAATCTACTTAAAATAACTACTCCCGCTTTTCTTGAGCTATTGCCGTCCGAAGTAGTTGATCAGATAATTGCCGCGTCGGCACTAATGAAGTATTCCAATGGTCAGCTAATTCATACTCGCGGTAGCTTGAAACCTGGCCTATCGATTGTGCACAAGGGCGGCGCACATGTGGGGGTAAACGGCGTCGACGGCACTTTCGTAATGGTTGCCGCACTTGGGCCTGGAGAATGCTTTGGCGAGTTTACCTTGTTTACTGAATTGCCAAGAACACACGACATATCATCGATTGGTGAGTCTCAGATTTATCAACTACCACAAACCAAGTTTGACCTTTTGTATCAGCGCGAGCCGAGTATTTCAAGGGCCTTACTAAAAACCACGCTGATGCGAACGCATGTTCTGTTGGAGATGCTGGATGCAATTCGTCGACTGCCAATTCTTGAACGTACTGCCAAGGTACTGTTATCAATGTCGTACACTTTGGGTGGTTCTAATGTTCTACGTGGCCGTCAAGATGAGCTTGCTTACACACTTGGTGTTACCAGAGTGTCGTTAGGTAAAGCCTTGAAAGAGCTTAGTCGACTTGGTTTGATCGAGACCGGCTATGCCAAGATCGGAATACCCGATCATGAGCAGTTAAGCGATTGGGTTGAACTTAATTGTGGAACTTAATCAGAGGCTCCTTAACATAGCAGCACCTAGTTAGGTGCTCTGACGGCTTAAACAATGTATGGATGAGCGCTATTAGTTGGCAACCAAATTTTGCAGATCGACACCACTTGGCTTTTGAAATACCCGCAGATCAAAATCACTTATTACTGCGAATAGATGATCAAAAATATCAGCTTGGATAGCCTCAAAGTTGACCCAATTTTTATCGGCACTAAAAGCATAAATTTCAATCGGCAAGCCATGTTCAGTTGGTGCTAACTGGCGGGCCATTATCGTTAAGTCTTGATTTATGCTCGGGTGCTGCTTCAAATACTCTACAACATAGGCTCTGAAAGTGCCTATGTTGGTTAATCGCCGGCCGTTAACACGCGACTCGCCGTGGTTACCAGTCTTCTGATTGTGTGATTGTATTTCTTCGTTTTTGGCTTGTAGATAGCCTTTAATGTAATTAATTTTGCTATAGCGCGCGAGTGCATCGTCATCGCAAAACTTGATAGAGTTTACATCAATAAAAATCGAGCGCTTAATACGGCGCCCCGGAGAATCCTGCATACCGCGCCAATTCTTAAACGAGTCGTTGATCAGGCCTTGTGTTGGAACGGTGGTAATGGTGTTATCGAAGTTGCGTACCTTAACGGTGGTCAGGGCTATCTCCATTACATCGCCGCTAGCATTGTGTTGAGGAATATCAACCCAATCGCCAATCGCCACCATTTGGTTCGAGCTAAGCTGCAAACCGGCGACAAAACCAAGTATGGGGTCTTTAAAGATCAGCATCAACACGGCTGTCATGGCACCTAAGCCAGCAAATAAGCTCAGCGGTGACCGGCCAATAACGATGCTGACGATCACAATTAGTGCGACAAAATACGTGATCAATTTGGCTATTTGAGCGAAGCTCTTGATTGGTACGCGTCGAGAAATTGAAAATGAGTGATAGATTTCGAGTAGCGAGTTGATCAGAGCATCGATAATCAACGCGGCTATAATTACCATCGCGATTGCCGACCCATTTACCACGATGTTGCTGAGCCACGGGTAAACAGTGAGAGCTTTGGGCGTAAAGATATAAATCAGGTAAGCCGGCACTAAATGTGCCACACGGCTAAAAACTTGATGCTTAATTAAGATATCGTCGAGGTCTGATTTGCTCTTAGTAATAAGCAAGTCGATTGTGCGAATAAGGCCGTATTTGACGATAAAAAACGATATCGTCGCGATCAGACAAATACTGGCCATTGCTATGGCGTTAGCGCTGATGGCTTCATAGCCTTCGAGGCCAGGAATACGGCTTAACCATTGATTAATACTTTCGATCATTTTTAAAATTGTATTGTCTGTTTAGAAACCCAATTGAAAAATTTCTCTAGCTCAGGGTTTTGTTTGATTGCTATTAAAGTGTTCAACGTTTTGGCTAACTGCATTTCGTTAAACCGTTTATGAATGCCTGCATGACAGGTGCGGCAAAGCATAATGCCTTGGTTTAAATATTGCTTGCTAAAATTCTTTTTAAAATGCGCTCGTCGATGCATTTTGCGTGGAATTAGATGATGAAAGGTTAGCCATGTTCGGCGTTGGCAGCAGCAACAAAGCCCATGCTTAGCTGATGGCATCGGCTTAGGCGGCTAGTTTTTCCAGTAAATCTACATAAGCCACGTCGATTAAATCACTTGCTCGAATATTCAGCTGTTGCATCAACGCCTCGGCTTCCGCTTTTGCTTTAGCTCTTGCTTCAGCTGGAGCCTCGCCGCCTTGCAGTGAGTCGTGTTCGTCGAGTACAACTTCTAATTCGATAAAGTCACCTAAATTCTCTACCGCGTCAAAATGCAGCCGGGTACGACCCACCATATAAAGTGATCGGACCTTCTTTACTACTTGACGAATGCCATAGGCTTTTTGCAAAACACTTTTTAGCCCCGCAGCGTCATCGGTCTCGGTGATGTGATATTCAGACAGCTTTGGGCCGCTTGTGTTGACGCGCCGATAAAAAATTAGCTGGGCCTTGGTTTCAGAAAGGCCATCAGAAAATTCTCGAAGCTTCAATCGCCCGTCGGCAACCTTAAAAAACGTATCGATTTGCACTAAGGTTACTAAGGCTTTATCACTGATCTGCCCAGCAAGTTTTAGTTGCGAAGCAAAGTCAGTCGCTCTCGCTTTGATTTCTATATTTTGTGCCATTATTAAGCGCTAGAACTATTATCCGTTAGAACTGAAGATGCTTTACAGTCAGTGACTTATTAATTAGCTGCTTTAGGCTGGCGATGCCTAGATCAACATGCATATCGGCATGGTTAACTGTCGCGATTGCATCACTGGCATCGGTTTTAACGCCATCCGGTGTCATCGGTACATCACTAACTAGTAATAGTGCACCGGCTGAAAAATTATTCTTGAAGGCGGCTGAAAAAAGTGTCGCTGTTTCCATATCAATCGCCATCGCTCGAGTACGCTTGAGGTAGCGTTTAAACCTATCATGGTGCTCCCAAACTCGGCGGTTTGTGGTGTAAACGGTACCAGTCCAGTAGTCTTCGCCATAGTCACGAATTGTGGTACTAATCGCTTTTTGCAGCTCAAACGCTGGCAAGGCGGGCACTTCGGCAGGCATATAGTCGTTACTAGTACCTTCGCCTCGTATAGCCGCGATAGGTAAAATCAAATCGCCGACAGAGTTCTTTTTCTTTAAACCACCACACTTACCTAAAAACAGCACCGCTTTAGGATTAATAGCGCTTAGTAAGTCGCAAATCGTCGCGGTGTTCGGTGAGCCCATACCAAAATTAATCATGGTAATGCCATTTGCTGTGGCGCACGGCATCGATCGATCGAGGCCAACTACCTCTACGCCGCCCTTCTCAGCGAAAATATTCAGATAGTTAGAAAAATTGGTGAGTAAAATATATTTGCCAAAACCGTCTAACTCCATACCTGTATAGCGCGGTAGCCAATTTTCCACGATGTCTTTTTTAGTTTTCATTCTTCACCTTTCTTGTTTTTTCTATGATAGCAAGCTTGTCATGACTTTTCTTTGACCATTGCTTAGCAAACGCTGAGGTCACCAACTGCCGGTTTTAGGCATTGACGCCCAAGGTTCTTTAGGTGAGAGGCTGTCGCCCTTTTGCAAAAGCTCAATTGAAATGCCATCGGGCGAAATAATAAAGGCCATATGGCCATCAGCAGGTGGTCGATTTATCGTAACGCCTTTGTCCATAAGGCGCTGGCATGCTTGATATATATCATCAACTTCATAGGCTAAATGGCCGAAATTTCGACCACCGGAATATTTCTGCTCGTCCCAATTGTAGGTTAGCTCCAATTCAGGCGAACGGTGTTCTTTAGCGTTGCTCACGTCATGCGGGGCGGCTAAATATATTAGCGAGAAGCGCCCCTCCTCACTGTCATAGCGTTTGCTTTGAACTAAGCCAAGCTTGTCACAGAAAAAGTCGAGTGCGCTGTCTAAGTCGCTAACCCGAACCATGGTATGCAAAAATCGTAAGCTCATTTATTTACCTGCCAGCCAAGTGGCAACGTCTTCAGCGTAGTAGCTTAAAATTGCGTTTGCGCCTGCGCGTTTAAAACTCATCATTGCCTCGAGTACCACGGCTTTTTCATCCAGCCAACCATTTTGCGAGGCCGCTTTAAGCATCGCATACTCACCGCTTACTTGATAAACGAAGGTGGGTATGCTGAATTCGTCTTTAACTCGTCGCACGATGTCAAGGTAGGGCATTCCGGGCTTTACCATCACGTAGTCTGCGCCTTCGTCGATATCCATACGCACTTCATGTAAGGCTTCGTCCGAATTTGCTGGGTCCATTTGATAGGTGTATTTATTGCCGCCGCCTAAATTACCGGCTGAACCGACGGCATCGCGAAATGGCCCGTAGAAGGCTGACGCGTATTTAGCCGAGTAAGCTAAAATTTGTGTGTTGTGGAGCTGGTTTGTTTCTAGCGCGTTGCGAATTTTGCTAATACGGCCATCCATCATATCTGAGGGCGCAACGATATCGGCTCCCGCTTGGGCGTGAGAAACGGCTTGTTTTACTAACACCTCAATGGTCTGGTCGTTCATTACATAAGCATCGTCGTCCAGTAGACCGTCTTGGCCATGCACTGTGTAGGGGTCCAGTGCAACATCCGAAATAATACCGATATTTGGAACTGCGGACTTTATTGCCCGCATGGCTCGTTGCGCAAGCCCATCAGGGTTAAAGGCTTCTTCGGCAAGCAGTGACTTCTTATCATTGCCAACCACCGGAAATAAGGCGACTGCGGGAACACCGAGAGTATCTAAACGTTTTGCTTTTTCGACCAGCAGATCAACACTCATACGCTCAACGCCAGGCATTGAGTCAATGGTTTCAGTTTTATTCTCGCCCTCTATTACAAATACTGGCAAGATTAGGTCGCTAGCACTCAGGGCATTTTCACGCACTAGCCTACGAGAGAAATCGTTGGCGCGAGGCCGACGTAAGCGGCTACTTGGGAATTGTCTATTCATGCGCCTAGTGTCTCATTAATTCGGTGGAAATTCGAGTAGCTGTTGTTGCGAATTTAGTGTCTGAGATGCTTCGGCTGTGCTCATTTTACGAGTAATAACGAACCACCGATATTGCCAGCTGCCTAACTACAGCGCTCGTACCATTCTGCGGCCGCCGACGCGGGGCATCTGGTCCATAATGTAGTTGGCACGTTTTTTAAGGTACTTGCTCGGTTTACCTGGGTTTGATCTAGAAGGAGTTGGCAGGCTTGCGGCAATTAACGCCGATTGTAAGGGTGTTAAGTGCTTTGCATCGATGCCGAAATAATATTGGCTTGCTGCGCCGACGCCAAAAACAGATTTACCGAATTGGGCGAAATTTATGTAGAGTTCTAGAATCCTTTTTTTCGGCACAATCAACTCCATCCAGATAACTAACCAAGCTTCTAGGCCTTTGCGTAAAAAGCTACGACCCGGCCACAAGAATAGGTTTTTCACGGTCTGCTGCGAGATCGTGCTGGCTCCTCGCGATTCGCCATTTTTGCGTTCTTCTAGTACCAGTTTAATTTGCTTTATATCGAATCCGTAATGGTTTGGAAACTGCTGATCTTCAGCGGCGATGACCGCGTTTGGGAAGTAAGCTGATACGTCGTCAAATGGCACCCATTGATGCTTGATATTGGTGTTGTTATTACGCTTATTGAGTTCAATAAAGTTACTCGAAGGCGGGTCGTAATAGCGTAAAATCATCATAGGTACAGCGGAAACAAAACACACTAAGAGCATTAGCCGAACACCCCATCTAAAGAAACTGTGTATCAGCCCTACCGACTTTCTACCAAGCTTGCCGTTTGCTGGAGTATGGTATCGAGATCGGTGTTGTGATGGTCGCATCAAGTTACGCATGGCTTACATCATAAATGGGGTCACGCGCAGTACTTCGTCCATAGTGGTCAAGCCCTGCGAGACTTTCTTGGCACCACTGTGGCGGAGTGTTTGCAATCCATCCTTATTCGCCTGCTTGCGCAGCGGCTCTAAGTCACCGCCAGGTTTGATCAATGGCTTAATGGCCTGGGTCATTTCCAGCATTTCGTATAAACCGATTCGACCTAAAAAGCCAGTCTGACGGCATTCTAGGCAACCGGTCGGTTTGCACGGCGTAGCGGCTTCAATCTCAGAACCTTGAATAAATTCTGACCAGATCGCCGGTTCGATGGTGTCGGGCTGTTTACAGTGATGACAAAGTGTTCTAATTAAGCGTTGTGCCATTACTCCGAGTACAGTGGCATTAATTAGGTAGGCCGGAACTCCGAGTTCTTGCAATCGCGTGATGGCCGAAGGCGCATCGTTAGTATGCAGTGTCGATAGTACTAAATGACCTGTTAATGCGGCTTGAATCGCCATTTCAGCGGTTTCTAAATCGCGAATCTCACCAATCATAATGATGTCAGGATCTTGCCGTAACAAAGATTTGACACCAGCAGAGAATGACAAATTAATTGCCTTGTGTACTTGAATTTGGTTAAACGCAGGCTCTACCATCTCGATAGGATCTTCGATTGTGCAGACATTAACCTCACTGGTAGCGAGATTTTTCAAGGTTGAGTAAAGTGTCGTAGTTTTACCTGATCCAGTTGGCCCAGTAACTAAGATGATGCCATTGGTATGTTTAGTTTGCCGGTTCCAGATATCTAATTCACGATCGGTTAAACCTAACTCATCGAATGAGCGTTGTAACACTTCAGGATCGAAAATTCGCATTACCATCTTCTCGCCCATAGCGGTTGGCACAGTAGATAGGCGTAACTCGATTTCTTTGTTGTTCGGTGTCCGTGTCTTTAAGCGACCATCTAACGGCCGTCGCTTTTCAGATATATCCATGCGCGCTAGCGTCTTTAAGCGTCCGACAATGGCAAGTAGTACATTCGGTGGCACTTGGTAGGCATGGTGTAACATGCCATCAATTCTAAACCGTACTTCACCGCGTTCTTTACGAGGTTCTAGGTGAATATCACTGGCGCGTTGTTCAAACGCGTATTGCAACAACCAATCAACGAGTTGCACGATATGATGGTCTTCAGCATCAAGCTGGCCGCTGCGGCCTAAGTCTACTAATTGTTCGAGGTTTTGTTGTAGGCTGGCACCGGTTCGGTCATCATTAATATTCGACTTGCTGATTGATCTGGCTAGGTTGTAAAATTCATTTACGTAACGATCTACATCAAGAGGGTTTGCAAAAACGACATCTATTTCCCGGCGAAGAAGCTTTTCTAAATCTTCTTTCCATGACAGGTCAAGGGGGTTTTTGACCGCTAAGGTCACTCTATTGGGAGTTGACTTAACTGCCAAAAAACCGTGTCGTTTAGCATAGTCAGAGGCGATTACTTTGGTGACCGCAGCGATATCAATATTTAGCGGGTCGATATAAAAGTAGTCAATGCTAATGGTCTTGGCAAACCATTCACATAATGGTTCTAAGGTGATTTTCTCACCGGTTTTTTGATGTGATGGTAAGCTGCGCGCAATACCGACTAAAGCATGACTTGGCGCAGGGTTTACATTGAGTAAATTAGCGTCGATTCGTTTGGCTTCAGTGATCGAAATCATGTCTGCCTTGAACATCGCTTTTAAAATCGACTTATGGTTTAGTTTTTCAATGCTCATGCGGTAAGGCTTATCTAGTTAGGCAAAGGTGCGTGTCGTATTTATATAGTGTCTTTACAAGTGTTTTCATACAAGGCTGTGATGATGGTATGACATGAAGTGATATCATGCTAGTGAATTTGTTGTTAGGACTGAAGGAGGTCATCAATGATCCGAGTGATCATATTATTAATTTTCTTGTTTTTAGTTTGGGTGTTGTATGCCTCGGGTTTTGAGAGGACTCGTAAAATACGCATTTGTATTATCGCTATTGTACTGTGTTCGATTGGTTTCTGGTTCGATAGCTACGATAAGCGTGAACTCGCTAATCTGATTGATGTTAGCCAGGTAAAAGAATGTGGAGTGACCGCCAAGTTTAGCTATCGAACCAATTATGATTTGGAAATCTGCATACAAAATGATGCTACCAATGCCACTGTTAGCCGATTGAAGGTAGCCGCTATTGCTTCAAATTGTGCTGCGCAGCGCTGTGTTGAGATTCAGCGTGTTGAGAGAGATATGTTAGTTAACATAGCTCCCATATCACGTACCACACTTAAGCAAAATTTGAGTTTCGACCGAGTTAAGCCAGACCAAAACAGTATTCAATGGTCAATCGAAGTGTTAGGTATTAAAGCAATCAGAACTAAAGCGGGCGGCTAGGCTTGGCGTTTAATAAACGCTTGGTGCTTGGTAACATAATACGAGTAATGCTGATCATATTAGTACTGGCGTTCGTGTTGGTATTGTTTCGAAGCCTCGGTGGACCTTCGCGTACGTCACCCACCAATGCTGCTTTTGATAATGTGGTCGTCGGCCAAACGGCACTTCGACGCCTGGGTCGTGAACGGGTTTGGGTAACGCGCTTGAGTAGCTCCCAGACTCGTCAAGCGCAAGAATTAGATGCCTTGGTAGTCAATTCAAGTGCTGGCTGTGACCCGTCACAAACGCTGTGTGTTATTTCAGCCAATTCGTCGCGTAGTGGAATTGACATAGTTTACCTAACTGACGTGCCCGCGCAATTACCGGCAGGTATTACTTGGCATGGTGGCTTTGTTGATCCGGCGAATGGAGCAGTGTTTGATTTTCTAGGGCGGGCGTATAAGGATGTGCGCTCTAACCAGCAGGTTAAAAGCCTAAATGTAGTTAGCCAGTAGAGACCGACGCATAATTACAACTCAGGGTTTGTCGCTAAGCTGAGCTAAGCGGATATTTACTCACCACTAAGAACTGATTTCTATTCCCTTAGAATAGTTGTTCCTTCAATGATGCTCAATCATTGCTAACGATTATTAAAATGGATGAGAGAAAAGCGGCTCGCAGCGCACTTAAATTTCATGGGTAAATATCAAACCAGCTTGAGGAGCCTCTGATTAAGAGAATGGCAAGCACCTTGTATTCCCGCGCCAGATCATTATTACCCCCTGTTTAGTATGTCTGCGAATTTGATGTAATAGGTTGTAATGTACTTGTAGATATTCACTCAGATACTCTATGAGTAAGATTTTCACAAAAACCATTTAGTGACTTTTCCCCGAATGGTAATTCATATTCGCATTATCAGTGCGTTGACCAGGCTCTGATTTCACCGCAAAACGGGGCATTTAAAGCAATATTGACGAGGTGTGAGACTAATGGACCTAAAAAACAAACGTGATCGTTTTAATGTATTCCGTGCTTTGACTGCACCGTTTATCTTTTTGTTTCCATTCTATATGGGCTTTCCAGAAGGCTATCAAATACTTACAACCTTGCTGCTTTGGGCTATGTTGAATGATATAAACCATGTACTACATTTGCATATTCACAATTCATTTTCTAACAATAAATATGTCAATCTTTGGATAGATTGGAGCATGGGCGTTGTCACCGGCATGGTTGCCAGTAATTGGCTTATTCAGCATAAATACGGTCATCACCGTCTAGGGCAAGCCCCCGCTGAATTTAATAATAAATGGGATTTTGCTAAGCCGCAGGAAATGGACGAATTCAGTATTTTCGGCTCTACTTGGTATTCCATTCGCACATCGGCCCCCATTTTTTTGCGGCCCATCTTAGAATCATATCGTAAAGGTATATTGCAAAACCTTAAAACGCCGGTTAATTATCGGTACGCTTTTTTTGAGCAAATAGCATTTATCGGCTTTGTTATTGCGATGATGATGGTAAATCCTTGGGTAACGCTGAGTTACTTAATTCCTTGGTACTGCTTCGTCTACTTTGTAACTCGCTACACTGACTATTTGAATCATAATGCTCGTGGCCATGGAAAATTCGACTCGTCAAATAACAGCTTAAATAAGGCATACAACAATCTAGGTTGTAATTTTGGTTATCATTCTGCCCACCATTTTCGGCCTTTTGCACATTGGTCAGAGTTACCGAAAATACACGAACAAATCAAACATGAGTTAAGTCCCGATCAAATTAAAACGTATAGTTGGTCGGGTTTTCTTATTCCGTATCATTTCTATCTTAGTGTGCGTGGGAAGTTCTGATTAGCAATTCTATTGAAGAGGTCTGCATAAATAAAGGGTTTAGTAATCAACGGATATATAACCGCTTCAATCGCCTTATCACAATACGCGATTGTCAATTGAGAAACGTGATCTAAATTGGCTGGGAGCTGTTATCCAAACCAGCTCAAAGGCTCTTCATGTAATAGGGCAGCTTGTTCTCTCAGGCTTAGAATATGATCTTCCCAGCATCGCTGGGTGTTAAACCAAGGGAACGCTTGTTTGAATGCGGGGTCACTCCACCGCTTAGCTAGCCAGCCGTAGTAGTGAATAAGGCGCAGTGTTCGAAGTGCCTCGATTATGTGTAGCTCGCGCGCATCAAAGTCACAAAACTCGGTGTAGCCCGCCAATACTGCATCTATGCCAGCCGTTCTATCCGGCCGGTCGCCTGCGAGAAACATCCACAGATCTTGAACTGCCGGTGCCATTCGTGCGTCGTCGAAGTCAACAATGTGAGGGCCTGAATCGGTCCAAAGTATATTGCTTGGATGGCAATCGCCGTGGCAACGAATCATCGAAATATCACCCGCTCTGTCGTAGCACTGTGCGGCTTCGAGTAACAATTGCTCGGTCAGTGATCGATATGCATCAATCAACTCTGGCGGAATAAAATTATTGTCCAATATAAAATCGCGCGCTTCGTAGCCGAAGGTTTGAATCGTTAGGCTTGGTCGGTGTTGAAAGCTTTGTGCCTTGCCAACTTGATGTATGCGGCCCATAAATCGGCCCATTTGTTCAAGTTGATTAAAGTCTTCTAAGTCAGGTGCACGGCCACCACGGTTTTCAAATAATGCAATTCTAAAGTGCTCGGTTTGCAGCAGTGTTTCACCTTTGAGTTCGATTGGAGCAATAACAGGTATTTCTAGCTCGGCTAGATCTTGGGTAAATTTATGCTCTTCTAAAATTGCTTCATTAGTCCATCGAGCTGGGCGGTAAAACTTAGCGACGATGCTCGAGCCATCATTTAGACCCACACGATAGACTCTATTTTCATAGCTATTAAGCGCCAATAAACGGCCATCACATTCGTAGCCGAATAGTTCAATGCTGTTGAGTACCTCGTCAGGGGACAATTGTGCATAAGCATGAACTAAGGATTTTTCTGATTCATCCACGATATTTGTCGCTAAAAGCGATGGCTGCGTTAATGTGACCATGAGGATAACATGCTACCTAGTCTCAAAGAGTTTATGTTATATATAGTGTGTTATCACAACTTTGGGGGAGCTGGGAGTTGCTCGAAATGTCAAATGGCGCAAAAGTAGAGAGTATAAAAACTGGGCAAATCGAATTAAAAGTTGCCCCGCCTGTATTAGTGGCGCACCGTGGTTATTCAGGGCGCTATCCAGAATGCACGTTGCTAGCCTACGAGGCCGCGTATCAACATGGTGCGCGATACATGGAGTTAGATCTGCAGTTAACCGCCGACTGTGTGCCGATGTTGCATCACGATGCTAGTTTAAAGCGTATGGCGGGCATAGATCTGGATATCCGAGATACCAAAGCTAAACAGATGAAAGCGATGCACGCATCGTATCCGAGTCGTTTCGGAAACGAATTTATAGATAATCGGTTTACCAGCTTTAAACGGTTTTGTAAGTGGATGGCTCAAAACGAGGACGTTACCTCATTCATCGAAATTAAGCAGGATTCTATAGATCGCTTTGGAATTCCGGTATTTTTGGATGAAGTTCACAAGCGTATCTTGAGTACTAACACAGAGTCGCAATGCGTGATCATCTCGTTCAACCACGAAGTGATAGAATACACTCGTAATATTTCGTCGATGCGTACCGGTTGGGTTTTACCGGCCTGGACCGATGAGTGTAAGGAAAGATTAGAAAATTTGCGACCAGACTTCCTGTTTTGCGATGCTGCTAACTTGCCGCGCGATGTCAGCGATATTTGGCGTGGGAGATGGCAATGGGCCGTCTATAATCTCGACGACGTAAACTCCGCGATCGAGATGGCAAACCGTGGTATCCAGTTCTTAGAGACAAATCAGATTGGCACCTTAATGAGTAATGATGCTCTGGCAAATAGAATTAAGTGAGAATTAAAGTTATGTTTAAATTTAGTTGTTTTTTAACACTCCTCTTATTGTTATTAACCGGCTGCGTTAGCACACCAAGAAACGCGCAGGATGTTTTAGCGACAAGCGATAGCCTTTTGCCAGCATTTAACCAGCGGCTATTTGAGCCATCAATGGTGCTCAGTGAGGAAGAGATTTTTCACCTAAACCAAGAGCAACGAGATCATTTTTTTCAATTTTTAAACGATCCTAAATTTGTATCAACACCGCGCCATGTCCGAGTTGCGACCTACATGGGACTAATTCTTGATCAGTTTACTTTTTCGGATAAAACTCTTACCACCCGACAGTCATTGGCCAGCAAAAGCGGAAACTGTTTATCGTTAACGGTATTGACCACTGCATTCGCCAAACTAGCCGGCGTTGATGTGACTTATCAATTACTTGATCAAAACCCTATCTACAGCATCGATAGAGGCTTGTTAGTCACCTCAGATCACCTTCGTGCAGTGCTCAGGTCTAAACCCATTAAGGGTGGCGCTTTTTCATCAGTTTCTCGCGTACGCATAGATTACTATCAAACCGATGGCCTTAGCTATGTCGACAATGTAAGTATTAATCATCAACGGTCTTTGTTTTATAGCAATCTAGCCGTCGAGAGCTTATTTGATGATGATATAGATTCGGCCTACGCTTACGCGGAAAAGGCTTTGGATATTTACAAAGACAATGCGTCGGCACTAATCACCATGGGCATTGTGCATCGTAAACGAGGTGATTTGGCGAAAGCTGAAGAAATTTACCTGCACGGAGCTAAATTTTTTGATAAAGCACCAACCTTTATAGGTAACTATGTCGCCTTGTTGAACAAGCAAAATCGTGACGTTGATTTGAGTCAGCTAGTCAGGGTTGGGTCTTCCAAAGTTCAAGATCATCCTTGGCAATGGATTAGAGCTGGCAGAAAGTCATTCGATCATGGCGAATACGATAAAGCCATTTCGTTTTATGAGCGCGCCCTAGACCTAGCACCTAATCTGCATCAAGTTTACTTATTGGCTGGCGATGCGAGTTACGCCAAAGGTAACGAGGCAAAGTCTCGTCAGTACATAACACAGGCTCTTAGCGTAGCCAAGCAAGGTTCAGATCGCAGTCTATATAAGAGCAAGCTTGAGGCATTCAATCGGTAGCCGACTCGGCTGAAAAGTCGATACCTGAAAAGCCGTACGAGTTGGGATGCGAATATTTGGGTTTTTCTTAATACCGCTTGCTTGGTGGCATTCACAGCGTTGATGGCCAGGAACAACGCATACGCGTAATCATGGTATTGATCAAATAGGCCTAATGAACGCTTACTGCGCTGGCCTCTTTGGGTGTTTGCAGACTATCGATAACTGAGACTGACTTGGTAATAAGGGTGGTCAGAAACACCTTTTTCTAACATTTCTCCCGTTTCAACATTAAAGCCTTTGGTGAGAATCCAATCGATTCGATCCGCATTTTCTAGATCTAAGCCCGCCGATGAAATGGCATCAGTAATTTCGATGTCCTTCAGTGCATTGGCTAAGCTGGGTGTGTTAGCACGGCTATTAAAATCGCCCAGTAATATGGCCCGAGGGTATTTGGCAAATTCTTGTAGCACTAGCTTAAGTTGATCTTCACGACCATCGCGAGTGTGCAGGTGAGTGTTAATAAAGTGAAAACTCTGACCTTGCCAATGTACTTGGGCGACCGTCATATTTCGAAAGCTTTTGCCAGATTTGTCGGGCAACATTTCAACGCGCCAGTCGCTTACGGGTATTTTACTTAAAATCGCATTGCCACGATGCTCGCGGAACCAGCGTTGGCGTGTAGCGCTGAATAGCCAACCAAACTTACCAACCTTAGCCAGTCGTTCGGTTTGACCCGAGTTCAGACCTAAGAAACCGTCAAAGCCTGCCGCATACACTTCTTGAACGCCAACCAAATCAGCATCAGCCATAACTCGGGCACTAGCAAGAAGATTGCGTTTGCCGTCGAGACCTTTACCGGTCTGTATGTTGTAGCTTGCTACTTTAAGAATCTCTGGCTGCTCGGTTAGTTGGGGTTGCGAGAGCAGTGATACCCCAGTTTTGTCGGTCGCAGGTATTGATCGTCTAGCAACAGCAACGAGCGCGATAATCAGGGCAATAATTAGGATTTTAGCCATCGGTTTTCTTTCTAATGTTTATATGCTTGGTGTCACTGAGTAAGTCTTTATGAATCGTTTACTGGTTTCTGCTGAGAACTCGGCTTTCGCCGCTTGGTAGCGACTACTTCGTAGCGAC
>Ga0316189_10002763_pt1 | contig 17102 bp, 11 predicted proteins | sample LowCovwburrow_MG_FD_204930 | JGI IMG/M metagenome (GOLD analysis project Ga0316189, IMG submission 204930) | Coastal sediment microbial communities from Maine, United States - Lowes Cove worm burrow | ecosystem: Environmental > Aquatic > Marine > Coastal > Sediment | place: USA: Maine...
TGTTTTATTTTTTGTTGCCCCCCTCGCCCGGCCTACGCCTCAGCCCCCCCCCCCACCTCAGCCCTCAAGCCGGAGCAGAGCCCTGCAAGACGCCACAGCTCCCAAAGTCCGGACACCTGGAGAACGGCCCCTCCCAAGAACAGACCCCGAGAACGACCCCCGAGAACGACCCCCGAGAACGACCCCCGAGAACAGACAAGGCGCCGCCCACGACCAGGCAGCGCCCCATCCCAAGAGCAGCCAAGAGCAGCCAAGAGCAGCCAAGAGCAGCCAAGAGCAGCCAAGAGCAGCCAAGAGCAGCCAAGAGCAGCAGCTAGATCACTTCGGAATAACCCCAGGCTCCGAAGCCTGCACCGACCACTCCCAGTCATCCAGCAGCACCAGCGAGTCGTACCACTCGTCGCCCGTGTCCCAGATCGTGAAGCGAATCTCCATCGTCTCCCCCGGCGTCACATTGCCGCTCATGTTGAGCCACCCTGTCCCGCCGCCGACCTGATTGTTCGACCCGCAGTATCCCGGATCCGCGCCGAACTTCGGCGCCGGGTTGGTCAGGTGGAACCCGGTCCCGTTCAGCTCAGTGTTGCCGTTGCAGCCGTTGTAGGTCTTTTGTGGCGGATACCCGCAGCTGATCGTCCCGTTCTTGCACTGCGTGAAGAGCCCGTCCGCGGCCGAGACCAAGTTGACCCCTACCGGCCAGGTCTGCCCGCCGCTGTTGTAGATCGCGATGTTCTTGTCGTTCGGGTTGCCCTGGTCGGTCGAGTCGACCAGCGTCACGAAGAAGTCGTTGTAGGGGCTACAGACCCACTCTGGGTACTCGGACGAGAAGAAGTTCATCATCACGCTGAACGAGTTCGCGTTCGTCGGCACCCGCACCCGCAGCTTCAGCTGGATCGTGTCTCGCCCCATCGTCCCCCCCGCCGGAGCTGGGCAACCTGGCGCGTTCGGGAAGGTATTGCCGTTCGCCGCCAGCCAATCGCTCGGCACCGCCGCGTCCCCGTTATTGTCGTTTCCCCCCTGAAAGGGCGCGTAGTTCGGGTTTGAGTCGCCGCTGTCCGCCGCGTGCCCCGTCGACAGCACCGCCAGGTGATTGCCCATCTCGGGACCGATCACCGAGCCGAAGCCGGTGCGGAGCGACCGGGCGTTGCTGTTCGGGTTGCCGGCGCCGTTAGAGCGCGAGAAGCCGCCGCTGATGACCCCCCAGACCTTTTCGATCTGCGGCGGATTCTCCGTCGTGAACTGGCAGAGGTCGAGCGCCTTCGCGTAGTCCAGCGCCGACGCCGAGTTGCTGGCGAGGTTCTGATCGCAAAGCGGCAGCGGGTTGTCCTTGGTCCCGTCGCAGTCGTCGTCGACCATATTGCCCATCACCTCGAAGGCGCCTGGGTTCACCAGCGACGGGTTCAGGCACTCGGGCCCGACCGAGTCGCAGCAGTCGCCGCCGCACACCGAGAAACCGTCGTTATCGTCGTCGGGATCCTCGTCGACGTCGCCGTCGCAATTGTTGTCCTTGCCGTCGGCGCAGATCTCGTCGTTCGGCTTCTTCTCGCCCTCACAGGGCCCCCATTGCGTCCCCTGATCATTGCAGACCTGCGTACCGCTGGAGCACTCGCCGACGTTCTCGGTCCCTTGCGGGCCGGTGTAGCAGCTCTGCTCAGCCCCGGGATCGCAGGCGCAGCTGCCCCCCTTGGTCTCGCAGCCGTTGTTCGGGTTCTGGTCGCAATCGAGGAAGCCGTCTGCGCACTCGCCCATCATGCAGCTTCCCTCACAGACAGCCTCGGCGTTGGCCGGCGGCTCGCAGACGACCCCGCAGTCGCCACAGTTCTCGAGATCGACGAGCGGATCGACGCAGCCGCCGGCGCAGCAGGTCGTCCCCTCCTGACAGGGCTGCTGCTCATTGCAGCCCGGCACGCAGTCGCCCCCCTCGCAGATCGTCCCGAGCGAGCACTGACCGTCGCTGGTGCAGCCGGTGCACGTGTTGCTGCCGACGTCACAGACCAGCGGCGCCGTGCAGTCCTCGTCGCCGTCGCAGCCGGGAGTACAGTCGCCGGTTCCCTCGTCGCAGTACTGCCCCACAGGACAGCTATCATCGTCGCAGCCCGGGATCACCCCGGTGTCGGTCTCCGTCTCGCCCGCGCTCGTCGTCTCCCCGGTCGTCCCTGCGCTCGTGCTCGAGTCGCTCGTCGAGCTGTCGCTGCCGGCCTCGCCGCTGGTCATCCCCGTGGTCCCGGTCGCCTCTGTGGTCGTTGGTCCACTGGCGCCGGTGATCGACGTGCCGACCGTGATCGAGCCCGCGGTGTCGAGGGTGGTCGTCCCGCTATCATCACCGCTGCAAGCAGCTCCCGCGACGAGCGCGAACAAGAGCCCGTAGCTGTGCAACGCTCTCCTCTGCGACCTCTCGTCCCCCAGGCCGAATCGTTGTTCGCGGGCAGGAGACGACGGTACGCGCGGTAGCGACAACATCTGTACACAATAGCTCCCGACCCGCGAGCCCGTCCAACAGGCTTGCAGAGAACGCCTGCGCGGTAGGCCAGCGTGACAGAGACAATGTTCATAGTTGTGGGCGAGCCGAGCTCCGCGCTGCAAGGCATGGAGTTCGGCTCGCCCACCCAGGGCGATCTTGCGCTTCATCATCGTCCCCGCCTTCGGCCGCGGACTCCTCGCGTTGCGGGTCGATCGTCCGAGAACGGCGAAGGCCGCCCTAGGGCGGCCTCCGCTCATCGCTGAAGAGCGTTGATCAGCCCGGCTTGCAGTAGTACTCGACGTCGAGCTGGCCGGTCTCCTTGAGGGTGTTGCACCACGACCCGCACAGCTCGATGCCGCTGTACATCTCGTCGGTGTAGACCCAGCCGTCCTCCATGGCGCAGTCCATGACCGGCGGCACCAGCATGCCCTCGATCTTGATCTTGGTGTTCTGCGGGAAGACCGGCGGCTCCTCGAGGACGACGATGCACGAGAGGGCGTCCTCGGCGATCTGATCGAGCGCCGCCTGGAGATCGATCTGGTTCTTCGTCGCGTAGAACTTGTCAGCCCCTTCCTGCGGCTTGCCACCGTCGACCGCGAGCTCGTTGAGCTTGTCGTAGGGCACGATGTCGTTCGGGTTGCCGTCCTGCTTGTTGCCGGTGTTCTGCTTGGAGATGTCGATGCCGACGACGTAGGTCGGGATCCCATCGTCGGTCCACCCCGCCTTCACAGCGTCGTGCAGGCCCTGGTCGTAGACCTCGAAGCGCTCGGTGTTGCTGTTGGCGCCAGGATCACAGTTGGCTGCGCCGTCGGTGACCAAGAGGACCGCCCGCGGGAACTTGGCGTCGAGCGTCTTGAGGTGGTTGAGCGCGGTGATCATTCCCGACGAGGCCGGCGTACCGCCGAAGATCGAGTCGGACATCGCCGCGGGGATCGCCGCGAGGATCGCGTTCTTGTTGCCCTCGGCGACGGCGACCTCGGGATCGGAGTTCACGACGCAGGCGTTCTGGTTGTACTCCGCCACCGCAGCCTTCGACGGGAAGAGCGTGACGCCGAAGTTCAGCTTGTCCTGGAAGTTGGTGAGGATGTCGTCGACGACCCCGTAGAGGCTGGCCCAGCGGGTGATGTCGGGGGAGCCCATGTCCTGGTCGTGGTCCCACGTGTTCGCGATCATCGATCCCGACTTGTCGAGGACCATCATGATGTTCGGCGTCAGCGGCTCCAAGACGACCATGATCTCCGCGCACTGGTCGGCGCCGCAGGCGTTCGAGCAGGCATCGTTGTCGATCTCGTTGCCGTCGTCGCAGAGCTCAGCCCCGTCGAAGACCTCGCCGTCGCCGCAGAACGGGCCCTTCGCCATGCAGTCCTCGGAGCACGAGCCGTAGCTGTTGTCGTTGAGCCCGTCGTCGCACATCTCGCCAGGATCGATCTGGCCGTTTCCACAGGCGGGACCCTCCGTGGGGTCGGTCTCGCCGACGGTCTCCGACTCGCCGACAGTGTCGGTGCCGTCGGTGTCCGTCGCGCTCTCGGTCGCGGTCGCGGTGTCGGTGTCGGTGTCGGTGTCGGTTCCGCTCTGCGAGTCGCTCATCGTCCCGCTCATCGACGTCATCGTGTCTGTGCCGGACATCGTCCCGCTCTCGGTCGCGGTCGCGGTGACCGTCGCGGTCGCGGTGACCGTCACGCTCGTCGCGTCGCTATTGGAGGCGGTCGCGCTGTCATCTCCGTTGCAGGCGGCGAGCAAAGAAAGGGCTATAAGGGTGCTAACGCGGCGGTACATCGATCTCATTACTCCTAATGGCGGTCTCCATGGTACCCGATCTGCTCCGGCACCACCGTGAATGTTGCAGCTCAACAAACGCTGACATGCCACTGGCAGATACGCGCGACTCCCGTAGGCGTCCGCGACGTGCTCGCCTCCGCGACCAGAGACCACGGTCTCCTAGCGACGACGTAGACGTCCGACCAGCTTGCTCGGCAGCGACGCCAAGAGGTCAGCCCCGGGGAAGCCGAGGCGGCTCAGGATCGCCGTGTAGAGGAGGAAGGCGCCGCCGATCACCACCGCCAAGGCGACGGCCAAAAGGCCGCTGGCGAGCGCGCCCGCGTGCTCACGCGCTCGTTCGAGGCCGAGGGAGACCGGCCACCAAGCCAAGACGATCGCCGCGCCCATCGCCGCGTTCGCGACCACAAGGTAAAGCAGCTCGCGGGTGCGGCAGTCTGCGTTCGAAGCTCCGACCACCCGACGGAAGGCGATCCGCAGGATCGCGACGTTGGCCACAGCCCCGAGGGAGGTCCCCAGGGCCAAGCCTGGCGCGCCGAGGGTCTGGTAGGTAAGCGCGTTGAAAATTAGGTTGACCGCGACCGCGGAGACCGACGCGAGCAGCGGTAGGCGCGGCCGATCCAGCGAGTAGAACGTCGGCGCGACCACCTTCACCATGCTGTAGGGGATGAGCCCCAGCATGTACGCCTGGAGGATCCTGGCGACCAACACCGTGTCCTCCGGGGTGAAGCGGCCGCCCTCGTAGAGGAGGCCGATCACCGGCTCGGCGAGGAGGAAGAGGCCGACCGCGCTCGCCGAGCTCAGGAGCCAGACCGCGCTTATCGCCTCGCCCGCTCGGACCGCGAGCCCCTCGAGATCGCCGCGAGCCGCGTCCTCGGAGACCCTGGTCGTCGTCACCGTCGCGAGGGCGACCCCGAAGACCCCGATCGGCAGGAAAAAGATCCGAAACGCGTACTCGATCTGGGCGACCGGACCGTCGCCGAGGCTGGCGGCGAAGCGGGTGTTGATGAAGACGTTGAGCTGGACCGCGGCGACGCCGACGAGCGCCGGGACCATCAGGCGGACGATCCGGCGGATCCCAGGATCACGGAGGAGCCCGACGATGCGCAAACGCGGACGATAGCCGAGGCGCCACAGCTCCGGAAGCTGGTAGAGCGTCTGGGCGATCCCCGCGACCAGCGTGCCGACGCTCCAGACCAGCACCGCCTCGCCCCCCTTGGCGCCGGCGACCCAGAGGCCGAGACCGACGAGGATGCTGACGACGTTGAAGATCGCCGGGGCGAAGGCCGGCCGACGGTAGCGCTTTTGGGCGTTGAGCATGCCCATCCACACCGCGCCGAGGCTGACGAGGGCGAGGATCGGCATCATCACCCGGGTCAGGGCCGCCGTCTGGGCGACCTTCTCCGCGCTCCAGCCGTCGGTGATCAGCATGACCACCTCCTCGGCGAAGACGATCCCTAGGGTGCTGAGGAGGCCGGTGATGATCAGCAGCCCGGAGAAGACCAGGTTGCCCAGGCGATAGGCCGAGTCCTCGTCGCCGTTGATCAGGGCGGCCGTGAAGGTCGGGACAAACGCGCTCGAGAGGGCGCCCTCGGCGAAGAGGTCGCGCAGGAGGTTCGGGATCCGAAAGGCGACCGAGTAGCTGTCGGCGATCGCCCCCGCGCCGAGGAGCCGCGAGAAGAGCGACATCCGCACGAGCCCGAGCACCCGCGAGATCGCGACGGCGACGCTGACGGATCCAGATGAGCGCAGGGTCTCGGGCACGGGTTCTCCACCGGCTACGCCTGAGCGTCGGCCCTGGCTTCCGCGGGTCCCGGAGTATCGTCGCCCCGCCCCCTGGGCGCCAACATTCGCGACTTTCGGCGGAGCGCCCGCTCACGGACGCTCCGCCCACCCGCCCGCGCAGGCCGCGTCAGCCTGCCGGGGAGCAACCCCCAGGGGCCAACACCCAGGGGCCAACACCCAGGAAAAATCGCGCCCGTCCGCCCCCGCCGGACGGATGAGGTAGTCTCTGCGGCCCGTGCTCCTCCCGCTCGTCCAGACCCTGCGGCCACGGCAGTGGCTCAAGAACATCTTCGTCGCGGTGCCGCTGGTCTTCGGCCAGAAGCTCACCGACCCGACGAGCCTGTGGACGACCGCCGGCGCGGTCGTGCTCTTCTCTCTGGTCTCCGGCTGCGTCTACATCCTCAACGATATCGTCGACATCGAGAAGGACCGGGCCCACCCGAAAAAGCAGCACCGCCCCCTCCCCTCGGGCCGGCTCTCGATCACGGTCGCCCGCGCCTTCGCGGTGCTCGCGGTCCCCTTGGCGATCGGCCTCGGCTACTGGCTAGAGCCCCTCTACGCGCTGGTGCTCGGGATCTACTTCGCGCAGAACGTCGCCTACTCGTTCAAGCTCAAGAACGTCCCCTACCTCGACGTCTCGTCGATCGCCGCCGGCTTCATCCTCCGGGTCCTCGCCGGCGCCTTCGCCCTCCAGATCCCGCCGAGCCCCTGGCTCCTCGCCTGCACCGGCCTCCTCGCGCTCTTCCTCGGCTTCGGCAAGCGCGCCCACGAGCTGAACAGCAGCGGCGGTTCGGCGAGCAAACAGCGGGCAGCGCTCGCCAAGTACAGCCCCAAGGTGCTGAGGGTCATCCTCTACAGCCTCGCGGTGGTGACCGTCGGCGTCTACGCGACCTACACGATGAGCGATCACGTAGCTCAGCTCTTCGGCACCGACAAGATGGTCTACACGACCATCTTCTTGGTCCTCGGCATCGGCCGCTTCATCCAGATCACGACCAGCGACGGCGACGCTGAGAGCCCCACCGAAGAGATGCTCCGCGATCCGCTCTTCATGGCGAACTTCGTCATCGGCGTGATCGTCTCGACGGCGATCCTCTACGGCTGGATCTGATTCGGCTGGCTCTGAGAGCCCCCCGGAGCCCGTCGCGATCGCCTGAGGGTCGCTGCGCGGCCGCTGCCTCAGATGCGCCGCCAGGTCGAGCCAAACCAGGCGGCCTGACCCTCACCGTTCGAAGGCGGGCTGCCCCACCGTCATCCCCCGCAAGCTCACCGATCTGGGTCACAGGGCAGGTCGGAAAAGCCCAGCACAGCTTGCCTCGACCCGCCTCGCCGTCGACACTCCCCGGGCGATGACCGCCCTTATCCCCGAGGTCCCCCGCGCGCTGCCCCTCGTCGGTCATATGCCGGCGCTGATGTTCGGCTCCCCCTGGGACGTCACCGAGGGGTGGCTCCGCGAGCACGGCGATGTCGTCCGCTTCCACCTGCCTGGCGGTGACTGGGTCGCCTCCAAGGACCTGGCGATGATCCGCCACGTCCTCGTCGGCAACCCGCGCAACTACCTCAAGGATCCCTCGTCGATCGGGGTCTTCCGCGATGTCCTCGGCGCCGGGCTCCTCTCCAGCGACGGCGAGCTGTGGCGCCGTCATCGAGCGATCCTCGGCAAGGCCTTCCGCATCGACGCGCTCCGCGACGTCCCGGCGATCACCCAGCGCGCGGTCGATCGCCTGATCCTCCGCTGGGATGTCGCCGCCGCCGAGGGCACGCCCATCGACGTCGGCGACGCCTTCCGCCTGGTCACCCTCGAGGTGATCGCCGAGGCGACCCTGGGCATGGCCGCCGACGAGAGCGACGAGGTCCTCCCGCGCCTCTACGAGCCGATCGTCGCCGAGTGCAACAAGCGGGTCTGGCACCCCTACCGCGCGCAGATCCCCTCGCCCGCCCGTCGTCGCTACCGTCGCTGCCTGAGCGAGCTCAACGCGTTCCTGCGCGGCAAGATCAGCGATCGTCGCCGGCGCGGACCCGACCCCGAGCGCCGGGACATGCTCGACATGCTCCTGGAGGGGACCGCCGATCTCCCCCCCTCGGCTCCGCTCGACGAGCTCCTCTGCGACGAGCTCAAGACCATGCTCTTCGCTGGCCACGACACCTCGAGCGCGACCCTCACCTGGACCCTGCACGCCCTCTCGCGCCAGCCCGATCTCTACGCCAAGGTCCGCGCCGAGGCCGACGCTGTCCTCCCGGGCGCGGTCCTCCCCGACTACGCCGGGCTCAAGCAGCTCACCTACTCCCAAGCCTGCCTCAAGGAGGCGCTGCGCCTCTACAACATCGTCCCGGTGGTCACGCGGATCGCCGCCGCGGACGACATCGCCGGCGATCATCCGATCACCGCCGGCACCCGCCTGATGCTCCACCTCCAGGCGGTCCACCTCGACCCCGAGCACTGGCCGGACCCGCGCCGCTTTGACCCAGAGCGCTTCCTCTCCGGCGAGAGCGTCGGCTACCGCTGGTTGCCCTTCATCACCGGCCCGCGGAGCTGCGTCGGCCAGCACTTCTCGCTGCTAGAGGCGAAGATCATCGTCTCCCTCCTGAGCCAGCGCTACGACATCGAGCCCCTCCCGGGCAACAGCGACGAGCGCCACCGCTTCCAGGCGCCGATCTCCCCGCGGACGCCGATCCGCTTTCGCCTGCGCCTGCGGCCGCAGAGCGACGGCTAGCGCCAAGCAACGCCGAACGAGCTTCTGAGCGACACCCAAGGCGACGCGACGCCCAAGCGCGCACCTCGGCGAGAACGCTCAATCGCCCCCGCGTGGTCTCCTGACCGCGTGAGACCGTGACCCCGTGCCGTGACCCCGTGACCCCGTGACCGCGACCGCGTGACCGCGTGACCGCGTGACCGCGTGACCGCGTGACCCCGTGCCGTGACCCCGTGACCCCGTGACCCCGACCGCGGCATGGCCCCCTTGTGGCTGCGTCGATCCCGCAAAAAACGGCTCGCGACCTACGACAGGCCACAGGGCTCGACGACGAGCTCCACCGGAGACGCCTGACCGAGCACGTCCTCACGACGGAGGGCCGGTGAGCAGCCGAGCTCGCTCCCGTCGAGCTCGACGCGGATCCGCCCGACAACGCCGGCGGGCAACACCGAGGGATCGAGCCAGCGAGCCTGCCAACGCCACCGATAGCCCTCGTCGGCGCTGACGGAGATGACGAAGCGATGGAGACGATCGCTCTCCCGCCCGCGCGGACCGACCCAGGGGAGCCACGCGTCGCCATCGGCGCTGCGCAGCTCGACCTCGACGCGAGGCCACACAGCGTCGCCGATAGCCCCCGAATCGGGCACCGGAGCGCTGAATTCGAGGCTCAAGGGGGCCACCCCCCGGCGACGGAAGATCGACGAGATCTGCTCCTCGCCCGCGCGCCACCAGCGGCGAGGACGTGAACGCTCGACCAGGTTATCGCGACGCTCCGGCCCGGGCCGATAGCGGAGGATCTCTTTTGGCAGGCGACCATCGCAGCGCCCGGTCGGCGCGGCGAGGCAGGCGAGATCAGTCGCGAGGACATGCCCTGCGTCCGCACCGTAGATCATCGACGCCCCCTCGTAGTGCTGTTCTCCGTACTCCTCGGGGGTCGTGAAGTACGATCTGTAGGTGTTCGCGAGGCCGACGAGGTGCACCCTGGATGGCTCCGTGTCAGCCGCTCGGGCGACAGCGTCGCGGATCCGGGCCCCCATCACCGTGGTGACCTCGCCGGGCAGGGTCACAAGGAGCTCCTCGCCGAGGCGGACGACCGCGAGCGGCACCTCCGGCGGCAGCAGGCGATCGCCGATGAGCAACATCTTGCGCTTGCTGCCATGGCCGTCGCGATGGGGCCGATGACGGGGCGAGCCCTCGGGCGGCACCCGGGCGCCGGTCGGCCCGTCCTCCGCGCCGCCGGCCGCGACGATCCCGAGCCAGGCATGCCTGGCCGTCCGCCGATCATCGCCCCAAGGATCGACGAGATCGCGATCGGCGAGGCGAAAGAGAGCGTGACGCTCGCGGATCCCCGGCACCGGGACGGGGCTCCCCGGATCCGCGAGGAGGAAGCGGATCCCCTCGGCCAGGACACCGGCGACGCGGGTGGTCTCGCCGTAGCCCTGCGCGCGCCAGGCCGGCGAGACATCCCCCTCTGCGCCGTTGACGATCGCGACCACGGGACCGTCCTCAGCTCCGCCGCCGAGCTCCGCCTCGACGCTCGCCGCGGCGATGCCAAAAATATCGCCGTGGTAGACCGGCGTGCGGTTGGCCATCGCCGTCGGATGGGCTGCGGCGAAGATCGCCGCGCCGAGGAGACGCCGATCCGCGATCGCCTCGACCCGGAGGGCGAAGACCGTCGGATCGATCGCCCGACAAGCGTCGGCCTCGACCCCCGCAGGCCCCGCGCAGGCCCCCGGCGAGGGGGTCGTCGAGATCCAGGAAGAGGCCTCTGGATCGGCCTTAAAGGCGCCTAGGGAGCGGTTTCGTGAGTACCCCGGGAGAGGCGTGGCGGCCCGCGAAAGGGTCGCCGGCTGGCGCTCCGCATAGGCCTCGGCGATCGCCTCGGCGAGGCCACCGGCGATGGCGTCGAAGAGCTGGCGATCAAAGCTCGCGCTCTTGGCCGCGGCAAAATTGTGGGCGCCGTTGCTGGCGAAGGCCGCGGGGCTGTGGTGCGTATGGGTCGCGCTAACGATCACCGATCCGCGATCGAAATTGGTCAGGCCGTGCTCCCCCTGGAGGCGCTCGACGACCGCGTCGGTCAGGCCCGAGGAGACCGCCCAGAGATCGCCTACGACCAACGCGAGCGGCTGTCCCCGAGGATCGACGAAGACCAGCGCCCGCCCGTAGAGGCGGCCCCAGCTCCCCCGACTCTCAGCCCCCGCGAAGGAGTGCCCGCCCATCGGGATCCCCGGCGGCGGGGTGATATCGACCCGCGCCGCACCGGCGAGGAGCACCCCGGGCGCCCGCCGACGCTCCGCTGGCGCGACCTGGACGTCGATCGAGGCGCAGCCGCCGAGCACAGCTCCAAGCCCGAGGCCGCCAAGGGCCAACCAGATGCCCCTCGGAGGGGCCCGGCGCCCGCCGCCGACACGCTCATCGACAGCTCGACCGAGGCCACCACCGCCGACGCCCTCATCGACGGCTCGACCGAGGCCAGCCCTGACGCCCTCATCGACGGCTCGACCGAGGCCACCGCCGACACGCTCATCGACAGCTCGACCGAGGCCACCACCGCCGACGCCCTCATCGACGGCTCGACCGAGGCCAGCCCTGACGCCCTCATCGACGGCTCGACCGAGGCCACCGCCGACACGCTCATCGACAGCTCGACCGAGGCCGAAGATCCGCGCCCACCTGCGCGATGTCCCCCCTCGTCGTTGGGTCCCCACAGGCGGACCCTAACAGCCTTCCTGAGGCCCGTGAACCCGGCGATGGACGTCGCCCAAGACGCGCGTTCCCGCTACTCTAGCGGGCGATGAAGACGGTTCTCCAGCGGGTCCAAAGGGCGGAGGTTCGGGTCGACGGCGAGGTCATCGGCAAGATCGCCAAGGGCGTTCTTCTCCTCGTCGCGGTCGAGCGCGGCGACGGGCCCGCGGACGCTCGGATCACCGCGCGAAAGATCGCCACTTTGCGGATCTTCCCCGACAAGACGCCGATGGACCTGAGCCTCCTCGAGGTCGGCGGCGCCTGCCTGGTCGTCTCGCAGTTCACGATCGCCGGCTCGATCAAGAAGGGTCGGCGCCCGAGCTTCGACCTGGCCGCCGAGCCAGCGCAGGCCGAGGCGCTCTACGAGGCGGTGATCGCCGAGCTTCGCGGCCATGACCTGCCGGTCGAGACCGGCCGCTTCGCCGCGAACATGGAGGTCGACCTGGTCAACGACGGTCCGGTCACCCTCCTGGTGATGAGCAAGGGCGGCGTCCTGCTCTGAGCCCTCGCGGTCGCGAGCGTGACCACGACACCCGCCGGCGACCTCGGGCCAGCTCATCACAGAAGGCGCGATGCTCCGCCGACGAGTCCTCGGCCGCGCTCGCGAGGGCGAATCACCTCGACCATCCCTGCGACATAGCCCGTCTCAGAGGTCACCTGAACCCGAGGACAGTCGAGCTCAATTCGCGGGGGCCCCCGGCTGTCCACCAGCCGCGCGGCGGACAACGACAGACAAGGCTGCGCAGTCTCAGCCTGTCCTCGAGCGAGCGCTCCGCGGACGCCGACACGACGCGCCCTCTAGAAGCCGACCTTGCGCATGACAAAGCGCGGCAGGGCGCAGATCACCAGCATGATCAGGCGCCAGATCCCGGGGGCGTAGACCACCGGCGTACCGCGGTCGATCGCGCGGACCACCGACCTGGCGACGGCGACCGGCTCACCGGCGAAGGGCGGCGGCTTGAGCCCTGCGGTCATGCCCGTCTTCACGAAGCCCGGCTTGACCGTGATCACCCGCAGGCCGTCCTCGTGGTGCTTGTGATCGACCCCCTCCAAGTACTGGCTGAGGCCAGCCTTCGCCGCGCCGTAGAGGATGACCGGCTTGCGTCCGCGATCGCCGGCGACCGACGAGAAGACGCAGAGGGTCCCGCCACCGCGCTCGATCAGGCGACGGCGGACATGCTCGCAGAAGACCACGGTATTGGTGAAGTTCAGGCGGAGGAGCAGCTCCGTCCGCTCGAGGTCCTCCTCAAGCTTGTCCTGGGTCGCGAAGATCGCCGCGGTGACGACCACACACTCGACATCGCCGAGATCCGCCTCGGCCGCGTCCAGAGCGCTGGCGAAGGTCGACTGATCGGCGAGGTCACAGAGGGCGGCGCCGACTGGCATGTGGCTCGGCGAGCGGGCCTGAAGATCGGCGCTCGTCCGCGCTAGCTCCTCGGGCTCGATCCCGAGAACAAAGACCTGATCACCGCGCTCCACCAGAAGACGGGCGATAGCCCGGCCCATCCCTTGGGTCGCTCCTAGGATCGCTACTCGCATCGACACAGCTCCGTCCTTGGCGTCATCACTTGTTCACTCCGAGGGTCGGCGCAGACCCTACGCCGGATCACCGAAGAGGCGGACCGACTGCGCCGAGCGCAGCTTCCGCTCCGGATCCCAGCGATCGCGGACCGCCTCGAATTGCTCGATCCGCGGGTCCATCCGGCGAAAGTCCTCAGCCCGGGTGAAGGTGTCCTTCGCCAGGTAGATCCGGCCCCCCTCCGCCAGCAAGACCCGGTTGAGCGCGTCGACCAGCGCCTGGGTGCCGGAGCGCGCCGGAATATCGAGAGCGATCGTCGTCCCGCGCCTGGGGAACGAGAGCGTGCCCTTCGACTCAGGGCCGCAGCTCTTGATCACGCAGAGGAACGACGCGCCCCCCATCGCCGTCAACGCCTCGAGGAAGCGGACGACACCGTCACGACCGGAGGCCTCCGGGATCACACATTGGTACTGGGTGAACCCGCTGCGGCCGTAGATCCGGTTCCAGTGGCGGATCGCGTCGAGCGGGTAAAAGAAGGAGTCTGGGTGGCGCAGGCCCCTGTTCTCCTTGGCGAAGTGCTTCCAGTAGTAGAGCGTGTTGAAGGCCTTCGCCGTCAGGTCGTTGAGCACCCAGTTCGGGAACATCACGGGAACGCTCGGGCTCGGGCGGCTCGGGAGCGGCTTGCCGCCGGCCTCGGAGGCGGTCGCCCAACGACCACCGTCGAGGATCCCGCGGCCCATCTTGCGCCCACGGGAGAGGCAGTCGATCCAGCCGACGACGTAGGGAAAGCGCTCGTACTCCCTCAGGGCGACCAGGAATTCATCGATGTCAGCGATCCGCCGGCTCTCCCCGTAGATCCAGGGGCTCGGGATCCGCTTGAGGTCGATCTCCACCTCGAGGATATGACCGGTGAGGCCCATACCGCCGCAGGTCGCGTAGAAGAGATCTGGGTGGCTCTCGCGGGTGACCTCGAGGATCCGACCGTCGGCGACCCGGAGCCGGACCATACGGGTGTGATCGGAGCCGAAGCAGCCGGCGACGTGGTGGTTTTTGCCGTGGACGTCCGCGGCGACCATCCCCCCGAGGGTGACAAATTGGGTCCCCGGGGTGACCGGCGTGAAGTAGCCGCGGCGGAGCAGTAGTCGGTTGAGCTCGTGCAGAGAGAGCCCCGCCTCAGCGCGGAGTCGCCCGCTCGCCGGATCGAAGCTGAGGATCCGATCCGCGAGGCGGGTGCCCAACACCTCGCGCGAGCCCGGCGGCGGCAGGGCGGAGTCACCATAGGAGCGGCCGAGTCCGCGGCTGAGGACGGCGTCTGCGCTAGCCCGCTCCAAGCGCTCGCTGAGCACCTCGTGGCCAGGCACGCCAATGTTGCCCCAACCCGCGATCGTCTGCCCTTGGTCGCCCAATCCCGCCATCGGAGCCGGAGCATAGTCCGCCCCGCCCGCGGACCCAAGCTTTGCCCCCAGGGCGACCCAACGAGTTCCTGACGGCCTCCCTGTGAGTCCTCAGCGATCGACGGCGCGCCGTCGTGTGTGCGCGCGGTAGATGCGCCGTACGCACCATGTGTATGCTCCGCCGCAAGGACCCCTGATGAGCGCACGAATTGTGGTGGTAAGCGGCTCTGCCCGCGACGAGAGCAATGTTCACGATGTCGTCCGGATCGCGACGACCAGCGCCCGGGCGGCCGGAGCCGAGGTCCGCGAGGTTCTCCTCCACGCGCTCAAGCTGCCGATCATGGATCCCGGGGACGCCGAGCAGGCCAAGCTCGCCAGCGTCCAGGAGGTCCGCCAGAGCGCCGCCTGGGCGGAGGGCTTCATCCTCGTGACGCCCGAGTACCACGGCAACATGAGCGGCTGCCTCAAGAACTGGTTCGACTATCTCTACCCCGAGCTCGCCGGCAAATTCGCCGGTGTCATCGCCGTCACCGGAGGTGGCTCTGGAGACATGTCGATCACCGCGGTCAAGAACTCCTTCGCCTGGTGCCACGGCTTCACGCTCCCCTTCCACGCCGCCGCTCGCGGTACGGACTTCACTGACGGGGCGCTGCACAGCGCCCGGGTCACGGACCGGATCCAGCGGATCGCCTACGACGTCGCCCGCTACGCCCCGCTCCTCGGCCGGGCCTTTGACGAGGCTCGCTCCCTCGGCGACGGCCAGGCGTCCGGTGTCGCCGGCCTCCACCTCTGACGCGAGTTCTCTGCGGTATCGTCCCACCGTGCGTCCCCTCGCCTCCGCACTCTGCCTCCTCTCCGCGACGCTGGCCTGCACCCCGACGGCGCCGCCGGCCAACACAGGCGCCCCGGTCAGCGACCCCGCACCGAGCCCCAAGAGCGCTCACGAGGAGATCGACGATGCTGTCGAGCTCACGCCCCCCTCCTCGATCACGATCGTCGCCGAGGCCCCCGGACGAGACCCCTCCGACACCGAGTCGCAGGTGACGATACCGCTCGAGGCGGCCCTCAGCGGCATGCCGGGCCTCGCCCGCATCGAGAGCCGATCGAGCTCCGGCTCGGCGACCCTCACCCTCACCTTGGAGCCGGGCGCGGAGCTCCAGCAGACCCGCCTCGCCGTCCACGATCGCCTGAGCGACGCTCGCTCGTCCCTCCCTGACGATGTCTCGACGCTCCTCGCCGCCGACCTCGCCAGCCGCTCGCGGTCGACCATCTTCTCCCTGAGCCCCGGCACCGACGGACGTGCGAGCCCCGACATCCTCGCGACGGTCCTCGACGATCTTCGCCGAGTGCTCCTCCAGACCCCCGGCGTCGCTGCGGTCGAACTCTGCGGCGAACGACCGCCACAGGTCCTCATCGCCGCCGATCCACAGCGGCTCAAGGCCTATACGATCACCCCCCTCGCCCTCCGCCAGGCCCTCGAAACCGCCTCCACCTCCGGACCTGAGCCCGCACTCGCGCGCGGCCTAGATGCTGGACAGAGCGGGATCGACGGGCTCCTGTCGTTGGTCGTCAAGACCTCCGGCGAACCCCCGAGCCCGATCTACCTCCGGGACCTCGCGAGCGTCTCAGTCGCGCTGGCGGAGCCTGACTGCGACGCGCTGCGGGTCGGCGCCGGCGAGGTGATCATCGGCGTTGTCCGTCCTCGACGAGGCTCCGTCGAGGCCACCGTCCGCACCGCCGTCGACGCCGTGCTCCGCGAGCAGATCGAGCGACTGAACCCGCGCGGAGTCCACCTCGACCTCCACGCGCCGCCGACGGTGACGATCCACGTAGAAGTGCCCCCATCCCCCCGAGGTGAGGGCTCACGAAACGTCGACGAACTCCGCAAAATCCTCCCTACGACCCTCCCCAACGGTCGCCAAGCCCTCCTCCTCGCGCCCCGCGATGACGGCCCCGTCGACGCCGAGCTGCTCCTCTTCGGCGCCCCCATGAGCCCCGCGGAGCTCCGAGGGATCGAGGAGCAGCTCGTCCGGATCCCCGGCCTCCACGTCCGCAGCATCCAGTCCCTCGGCGTCGTCAGCCGCCAACGTCTGCGGATCACGGGCGACGATCTAGAGACAGCCTACGAGCTCGCTCAAGAGATCGCCCGCCTCGCGGAGACCATCCCGGGTGTCCTCGGGGCCAGACCGCGTACGACGATGACCCCGGAGCTCATCATCCACGAGCGGCGCGACGCCATCGCCCGCCTCGGCCTGACGAGCGACCAGCTCGCCCAGAGCACCCGAGCTCTCCGCGATGTCGAGATCGAGCGACGCCTCGTCGACGGCCGTGACCTCCCGGTGCTCCTCAGGATCGGCGATCGACCGGAGGGTCATCGCCATCCGGAGGCTGTCGGAGCGATCGAGATCCCGCTGCCGAACGGCGGTAGTGTTCGCCTCGACGCAGTCGCCGACATCCGCCTCCGCCCCGGCCCGCGCGAGATCCACCGCGTCGACCGACGGCGCTCCATCGACATCGATCTCCGCCCCGCCGACACGAAGCTCCGGGCCGCCCTCGACCGCGTGCTCGCCGACAAGCTCGTACTCCCGCCGGGGGTCGCCCTCGTATGGGAATAGCTCTCCCCTGAATGCGCCCCGAGGCGCTCTGCCTGGACCTCCCATGGCCGCGGGTTCTCGCCGGCAAGCCACGCCGATGACCTCACCCGACGACCTCGTGCCGAGACGACGCCGCCC
>Ga0316189_10002765_pt1 | contig 17102 bp, 15 predicted proteins | sample LowCovwburrow_MG_FD_204930 | JGI IMG/M metagenome (GOLD analysis project Ga0316189, IMG submission 204930) | Coastal sediment microbial communities from Maine, United States - Lowes Cove worm burrow | ecosystem: Environmental > Aquatic > Marine > Coastal > Sediment | place: USA: Maine...
TACCAGCGTGAACACACGCAAGTGCAGGATGTTATCGAGCAGCTGGCTGCGGTAAACGCAGAAATGGAAACGGCCTTTGAACGCTGGGCGGCACTCGAAGAGGCCGAGTAGGCAAGCCCAGCCGGGGTGTCACACCCAAAAAGTCACAACACAGCTACCACCGCGTCGACCAGGTAATCGATGTTGCGCGCATTCACGCCCGCCACATTGATCCGGGATGAGTCGAGCATGTAGACGCTGAATTCCTCGCGCAGCCGCAGCGTCTGCTCCGCACTCAGGCCCAGGAAAGAAAACATACCCTTTTCGCGCTCGATGAACCCGAAATCGCGACCGCTTTTTTGTTCCAGCTGCTGGCGCAAGCCGGTGCGGAGGCCGTTGATTCGCTGGCACATATCGGCGAGTTCGGTACGCCAGGAGACTGACAGCTCTGCGCTGGCGAGTATTCTCCCGGCCAGCAGGGCGCCATGGGCCGGCGGCATCGAATATATTCGCCTGGCGGCCACCAGTGCCTGGCTGACCAGGGCCTGGGCATTGGCCTCATCGCGACAGATAAACAACGCGTTGCCGACTCGCTCCCGGTACAGTCCCATGTTCTTGGAACAGGACGCGGCGACAATCAGTTCCGGCAGGCGCTCAACCATCAGCCGCAATCCGGCGGCATCCTCATCCAGGCCGTCGCCCAGTCCCTGGTAGGCAATGTCGATAAATGGGGTAAAGCCCTGGTACTCCGCCATGTCGGCGATAACACCCCACTGCTCCAAGGACAAATCCGCCCCGCAGGGGTTGTGGCAACAGCCGTGCAGCAATACCACATCCGCCGCCCCCGCCTGCTTGAGATCCGCTACCATGGCATCGAAATCCACGCCGTGACTGGCGGGATCGTAGTAGCGATAGGCTTCAAATTTCAGACCGGAGCTGCCCAGCAGAGGAAAATGCACCGGCCAGGACGGGTCGCTCACGAACACCCGGGCATCCGGCGAGGCTGCGCGGATAATCTCGGCGCCAATGCGCAGGGCACCACAGCCGCCGGGGGCCTGCACGTTGCCGACCCGGTTGTCGGCCAGGGCCGGGCTGCTTCCCCCCAACACCAGTTGCCGCATGCCGCAGTTGAAGTCCTCGTCGCCGGCCGGTGGCATGTAAGCTTTGGTGACCTCTTCCGCCACCAGTGCATGCTGTGCCTGGCGAACCGCGTCGAACACCGGGCACAGGCCCTGCTCGTCCATGTAGATTCCCACAGTGAGATCAACCTTGTCGGGATTCGGATCGGCGCGACATGCAGCGGCAAGGCCGAGAATGGTGTCTGCGGGCAACCGTTCGAGTTTATCCAGCATGGTACTAACTCCTGTCAGAGGTACGGGTGTCGATGACACGGCGATTTAACATTTTACAATTCTTCCAGTAGCGCTGTCAGGAATTGCCAGAAAGGTGCCACGGTATCAATCTGCAGGCGCTCCGTGGGGGAGTGCGCCCCGCGGATGGTCGGTCCGAATGAGAGTATATCCATATCCGGCTTCTTGCCCTTGAGAATTCCGCACTCAAGGCCGGCGTGGATTGCCTTTACAGCCGGGCGCATACCAAACAGGCGTTCGTGCAGCTGCGATGCCGTTTCCAGCAGGGGACTGTCAAAATCCGGTTGCCACCCGGGGTAGGCCACGGTATCTGCCACCGCCAGGTCAAATGCCCGGGCCAGGCCAATTACCTGTTGTTGCAGTGGCAGGCTCTGTGCTTCGTTGAAGTAACGGAAACTGGACTCCAGCAGCAGTTCACCATCGAGCAGTGAGAGCCGGGCAAAATTAATGCTCAGATCAACCAGATCCGCCGGATGAACCAGGCTATAGGCCTGGGCGCCATGGGGAAAAGCGGCGACAAGATCCAGTAATACTCGCGTGTCAGCCACCGCCAGCACCGACTCAAACGCGGCCCGCTCCAGCGTCAGCTGCAGCGCGCTGTCCGCCCCGGGCAGATAGTCCAGCCACTGCGCCTGTAAACTCTGCAGGCGATCCTGCAGGCGGGCACCACCACCGGCCCGACAGCAAAAAGTCAGCCGACCTTCACGGGGAATCACATTGTGCGCGATACCGGCTGCAAAGGTGGCCAGTTGCACCCCCTCCTCTTCTGCCAGGCACTGGCCCAGCAACTTGATGGCATTACCCAGCTGCTGGTGTATCTGGATACCCGAATGTCCTCCCGCCAATCCTTTCAGGGAAAGCTGCCACTGCTCCGCACCGTCAGGCACCGCGCCCATTGCAAAGGATCTGTGCAGCTCCCAACCGCCAGCTCCCGCACAGCCAATGTACAACTCCTGCCAATCTTCAGTATCCAGGTTCAACATCAGTGAGGCTGACAGCAAGGACGGATCAAGATTGAGTGCGCCACCCAACCCGGTTTCCTCGTCCACTGTAAACAGCAGCTGCAATGGAGGGTGCGCTACCCTGTCGTCGGTCATTAGGGCCAGGGCGGCGGCAGCGCCCACACCATTGTCTGCGCCCAGGGTGGTGCGATCTGCCTGCAACCACCCATCCGCCACCTTCAAGGTCAGCGGATCGCGAGTAAAATCATGCTCTTTGTCCCCGGTTTTTACCGTCACCATATCGAGGTGGTTCTGGATGATCACCGGAGCCCTGTCCGCCATGCCGGCACTTGCGGCAACTGAAACAACCAAATTGCCCGTCTCATCCTGGCGCCAGGGGTGAGCTCCCGCCTGCGCGAGATCGATCACGTACTGGCGCACCGCCTCCTCCTGCTTTGAGGGGCGGGGAATTTGCGATATCTGGTAAAAATGCTGCCACAAATGGGCGGGCTCGGTGGGGTAATTTGCCGGTTTCATCCTGTGGCTCCTGCATAAACGGCTGATTATACCCGAGCGCGAGGAGCCACCGGGATAGCTCACTATGATAATCTGCCCCTGGCACTACTAACTCCTCCAATACCCCTCCAGGGCGATCGCATGAACAAGCATTACCTCACGCCACAACAGTTACTGGCCGACGCTTACGCGCTGGCCGGGCAGGTGTTCGAAAGCGGATACCGGCCCAACTATATCGTCGGCATATGGCGCGGCGGGACCCCGGTGGCGATCGCGGCACATGAACTGCTGCACGTACTCGGAGTCGAAACCGATCACTTTGCCATACGCACCCAGTCCTACAGCGGCATAGGCCAACGGCAGGACGACATAGAGGTGCATGGCCTGGACTACCTCCATGGCAAGGTCGCCAGCGGCGATGCGCTGCTACTGGTAGACGACGTACATGACAGCGGCCTGTCCCTGCAGCGAGTGAGCGCCGATTTGCACCGTTTATATGCTGAGCAGACGCCGGAGATTCGCACCGCTACCCCCTACTTCAAGCCGGGCAACAACCGGGTCGGGGGCGAGCCGGATTATTTCCTGCACAAGACTGATGACTGGCTGGTATTCCCCCATGAGCTGGAGGGACTGACACTGGCGGAAATGCGCGCCAACAAACCAGAGCTGGCCGCAGTGATGGCCCTGCTGGAAAGCCGGCTGCAGTAGTTCCACCGTCAAACCAGACATTTTGCACAGAAAAGACAGGGACTTTTTACGCCCAATACGGTTATACGCGGCGTAGACTTACGTCGGTATTTTCATGATTTGACAGAGCACCCAATGAAAAGAACGGACAACAGCAGGCACAGCCTGGTGGACTTTCTCAACAGCATCAAGTTTTCCCGGGAGCAGGGCTCTTCAAGCCTGGCTGGCGAATGCCATAACCACTTTGCCCGCCCGCAGTCGCTTACGCGCCGCAAGCAGCGCAACGAAGACGCTCAGCTGATCCGCAGCGCCAACTGAAGTCGGCTACTGCTCACGCCTCCACGAGTCGCACAAACGGCTTGATCAGATCACTGCGGCACAGCGCCCAACGCTGCTGTGGCTCAACCAGATGATTCGCTATTACCGCAAAGACCAGGGGATTGAAAGGAAAGCCGACATGGCTGGCCATGACCGCCATATTGCTGACGAAGCGGGGGTCACCCTCACAGCGGGCGATGCCCGCCCCCACAATACCGTCTGATTCACTGTATAGCGCCAGCACGGGCACCCGTAATTCCCCGCCACTGTATGTGTATGCAACCCAGCGAGCCAGCGACTCCTCATCTACGGCGACCTTGTTGTCGTACAACCTGCCCATCAACTTGTATAGCGCAGTCCCGCGAGGATCACCGTAGGGTGTACCCAGGGTAATCACCTGGCGAATCCACTGTGGATATCGATGAGCCAGCGCCACCGAATATAAGCCGCCCAGGCTCCAGCCAATCAGACTCACCCTGCGTCCATTAGAACGATATTCAGCTTCTATAAGCTGCGCAATCAGCTCTTCGGTTTGTGCGCGATGCGCCAGGAAATCGTCCAGGCCCGATGCGCGGGCTTCCGATGCGTTGCGACCAAGACCCCAGGGAATAGCGTTATAGCCGCGGCCATTCAGAAACTTGCGCAGACTGGCGGTGGAACCATCGGCACCCATAAATCCCGGAACGGTCATGATGGTGTGCCCATCGCCTTGCGGCAACGATTTGAGCAGGGGTCCCAGTAGCGCACTGCTGCCCATCTCCAGGAAAAAGCGACCGAGCTCAAGAACGCTGTGCCTGAGGCGGGGCGGGCGCAGGTTCCTTGCGGGCGTATAAGGCTGTGCTGCCATGTGCTCCCCTTATCTGGCTCTTGCAACCACCATTGTGGCCACTATCGACCGGGTAATACAGCAAAACCGGACCCGGTGAGTTTAACTTTTCATGCTAGAATTGGCCGCCTTGTATCCACTAAGTGCACCCTGGTGTACCGCTAACAACCCCATCGTGACTGACGTGACCGATTCCCGCGACAATATATACGCCAACCCCGAGGCCCCTCCCCATGCCGACCCGGTTACCGGGACCGGGCTGTTCAGCTTCGATGAGAGCGTGGCCAGGGTGTTTCCGGACATGATCAAGCGCTCGGTACCCGGCTATTCCACCATCGTCTCGATGACGGGCCTGCTGGCCGGGCGCTATGCCACCGAGGGCAGTGTGCTGTTCGATCTGGGCTGTTCACTGGGCGCCTCCAGCCTCGCCATGCGCCAGAATATTCAACAACAGGACTGCAGAATAGTCGCAGTGGACAATTCCGCAGCAATGCTGGAGCGCTGTCGCAGCATCATCGATACCGACACGCATCCCACACCCGTCGAACTGGTCTGCGCCAACCTGCAGGATGTGGCGATTGCAGCGGCTTCCGTGGTGGTACTCAACTTCACACTGCAGTTTATTCCGCGCGAACAACGGGACGAGGTATTACAACGCATTTACCAGGGCTTGCTTCCAGGGGGCATCATGGTGCTGTCGGAGAAGGTCACCTTTGAAGACCCTCACCTGGACGAACTGAATATCGACCTGCACCACCAGTTCAAACGCGCCAACGGCTACAGCGATCTGGAGATTGCCCGCAAGCGCAACGCCATCGAGGATGTATTGCTGCCGGAGACTCTGGCACGCCATCGCCAACGCATTGCCAACGCCGGCTTCAGCAGCTGTGATGTCTGGTTCCAGTGTTTTAACTTCGCCTCTATCATCGCGCTTAAATGATCGACTACAGGCCACTCATCGATCGCTGGCGCGGCGGTGATATGGACGCCTGGGCACAGTTATTACCCGGGCAGATCGCCCGTGGGCTGTCGACACAGCGCTACGGCGATCTGCCTCGCTGGCTACAAGCCTTGCACGATTTACCCACGCTCACCGCCGACGACATACAATTGGCCAGCGCGCAGGTTGGAGCCCACAGCAATACAGCGCCTGCGCCTGCAGAGATGGAAAAACTGCGCGCCGGCCTGCAGCAACTCCACCCCTGGCGCAAGGGCCCTTTCGAGCTGTTCGGTCTGCAGATCGATACCGAGTGGCGTTCGGACTGGAAGTGGGATCGCCTGGCGCATGCCATAGACAAACTCGACGGTCGCCGCGTGCTGGACGTGGGCTGCGGCAGCGGCTATCACTGCTGGCGTATGCTCGGCGCCGGCGCAAGCGAGGTAATCGGTATCGATCCCACCCCTTTATTTGTAGTGCAGTACTGGGCCCTGCAAAAATACCTGCAACGGGATGAGGTCTGGGTTTTACCCGCCGGTATAGAGCAGGTACCCGCGAAATTGCAGGCCTTTGATACGGTGTTTTCCATGGGTGTTCTGTACCATCGGCGCTCACCCATGGAGCATCTGCAGGAACTGCGAGACTGCCTGCGACCCGGAGGCCAGCTGGTACTGGAAACCCTGGTGATTGAGGGCGGACCGGGTGACACACTAGTACCCGAGGGACGTTACGCGCGTATGGGGAATGTCTGGTTCCTGCCCGCCGTCGAGACACTGCTGGGTTGGTTGCGTAAACTGGGGTTTCGCGACACGGAGCTTGTGGATGTGACTGTCACCTCAACCTCGGAGCAGCGCTCTACCGACTGGATGCGATTTCACTCACTGGTGGATTTCCTGGACCCTGCAGACAGCAGCAAAACGATCGAGGGTTATCCCGCGCCTCGGCGGGCGATTGTGACCGCGCGGGTACCGGGCACCTGGGAACCACATCACCCCTAGTGCAGCGACTTATCCACCTGATGATCCTGGAATACACATTCGAAGACATCGCGAAAGGTGCGAGCGAAGTGCACATTGATGCCCTCGCGCAAGTACTCCGGTAGTTCCTCAAAGTCACGCCGGTTGCCATGGGGCAGGATAAGCTCCAAGATTTTGCTGCGCCTGGCGGCGATAACTTTTTCGCGGATACCGCCAACCGGCAGCACCTGCCCCGTGAGGGTCAGCTCCCCCGTCATAGCCAGTGGGCGCTTGATGCGTTCCTTGCGGGCCAGTGATACCAGTGCCGTGGCAATAGTGATGCCTGCGCTGGGGCCATCCTTTGGTGTTGCGCCCTCCGGAACATGCAGGTGCACCATACTGATATCAAAGAAATCCGGGTGGCAGCGATAGTCCTTGAGGTGCGCCGACACGTAGCTGTAGGCGATCTCTGCGGATTCTCGCATCACCTCGCCCAGCTTGCCGGTCATTTTGAATCCACGGTTCAGGGTATGAATCTGGGAGGACTCTACGGCCAGGGTGGCGCCACCCATGGTTGTCCAGGCGAGGCCGGTGGCAACTCCCAGGCCACGCAGGGGCTTGTCGGGCTGGAACGGAGGCTTGCCCAGCAGGTCGTCAATATCCTTCTTGCCTATACGCAGCTTTTCGTCACCACTGTCCAGCATGCGCACTATCGACTTGCGCATGATACGTGAGATCTGTTTTTCCAGGGTGCGCACACCCGCTTCGCGGCAGTAGGAATCGATGACGTACTTCAAAGCCGCGTCGTTGACCTTCAGCTGATCTTCGCTGAGCCCATGACGCTCCAGCTGGCGGGGCCAGAGGTGTTTCCTGCCGATAGCCAGCTTCTCCTCGGCCACATAACCGGACAGGCGCAGGGTTTCCATGCGATCCAGCAGTGGGCCCGGGATGGTATCCAACTGGTTGGCAGTACAGACAAACAACACCTTGGACAGGTCTACCCTGAGATCGAGGTAGTGATCCAGGAATTCGCTGTTCTGTTCGGGATCCAGCACTTCCAACAATGCCGAGGCCGGATCGCCCTGGTAGGAGGCGCCAATCTTGTCTATTTCATCCAGCATAATGACGGGGTTAGACACCTTCACTTCTTTCAATGCCTGCACAAACTTGCCCGGCATGGCCCCCACGTAGGTGCGTCGATGCCCCTTGATTTCCGCCTCATCGCGCATACCGCCGAGGCTGAACCGGTAAAACTCCCGGCCAAGCGCATCGGCCACCGAGCGCCCGATACTGGTCTTACCCACACCGGGGGGGCCTACCAACAGCAGAATTGAACCCGATATCTCACCCTTGAAAGAGCCCACCGCCAGGAATTCGAGAATACGATCTTTTACATCCTCCAGGCCTTCGTGGTGCTCATCCAGCACCATGCGAGCGTGTTTTAAATCGAGCTGATCCTCGCTGTGCACACCCCAGGGTACCGAGGTCGCCCAATCGAGATAATTGCGGGTTACACCGTACTCAGGCGAGCCGGTTTCCAGTACGGACAGTTTGCGAAGTTCCTCCTCGATTCGACGCTCCGCCGCCGCCGGCAGGTCCAGGTCACGAATACGCTCCTCGAACATTTCCACGTCGGTGGTGCGATCGTCCTTGGAAATCCCCAGTTCTTTCTGGATGATTTTCATCTGTTCACGCAGGAAAAACTCACGCTGCTGGGCCGAGACTTTTTCATTCACCTGGCTGGTGATCTGCCCCTGTAGCTCGGCAACTTCCCGTTCCTTGCGCAATAGCGTGAGCACTTTTTCCATGCGCGAAACCAGCGGGAGGGTGTCAAGAATTTCCTGCAGCTGGTCGCCCGACGCGGTAGTCAATGCGGCGGAAAAATCTGCCAGCAAACTCGGTTGGTTGGGGCTGAAATTGGCCAGGTACTGTTTCAGTTCCTCGCTGTAGAGCGGGTTGAGGGGCAGCAGCTCCTTGATCTCCTTGATCAGGGCCATGGTATAGGCTTTGACCTCATCAGCACTTTTATCGCCCTGGCTGCGCGGATACTCCACCTGGGCAAGGTAAGGTGGCTTTTCGCTGAGCCAGCGAACGATGCGGAAGCGCTTTACACCCTGCGCGAGAAACTGGCCCGGTTGGTCAGCAAGAGGCGCCGGTGGGCGATGCAGTCGCACAATACAGCCAATCTCGGGGAACTGTCGCGGGCCCGCCTCGCCGGGTTCCGCCTGACCAATATAGGACAGGCCGATCAGCCCGTGTCCCGCCTTACCTACTGCCTGCAGGGTGGACTCCCACTGTTCCGGATTGATGGTCACCGGCTGCACCTGCCCGGGAAAAAAGGGGCGGTTGGGAATCGGCATAAGACAGAGCGTTTCCGGCAGCACATCATCTGCCACTGCCGGGGTGTGCGCGCCGGACTCCGGTGGCACCACTTCCGCCTCTGATGCTGAATCGCTCTCTGTCATTACTCGGGGCCTTTGATTTCAATCACGTCGATCGTACTTATATAAGGGTAGGCGCTGGTTTTTCAAGCTGGTGCAGACTATTCACGTTCATACACGGCTGATCTGGCGGTATACTTTTCGCGCCCGGGAAGCCTCTATCTTACCCGGCGTTGACGAGGGTAAAAGCGGTGCAAAACGACAAGCAATCAAACTCCGAGCTGAAAGGGACTCTGGCGGCGCTGGAACAGCAATACGAGCAGCTCAGGCACCACAAACTGGCCCTTGATCTTACCCGGGGGAAACCCAGCACCGAGCAGGTTGCGTTGTCGGACGCGCTGGATGGCATCCTGGAAGGCGATTACCGCGCCGCAGATGGTACAGACACCCGCAATTACGGCGGGATTGACGGCCTGCCTGAGGCGAAGGCCCTGTTTGGCTCCGTTTTAGGGCTGGCGGCAGAAGAAATTCTGGTGGGGGGCAACTCCAGCCTGACCCTGATGTACCAGGTGGTGGAATTTGCCCTGACGGAGGGACTGCGCGGGCCAGAATCTGCCTGGGGGAACAGCGACACGGTCAAATTCATCTGCCCGGTACCGGGCTACGACAGGCACTTCGCCATTTGCGAGCACCTGGGTATCGAAATGATCAGCGTGCCCATGCTGGACACCGGGCCTGATATGGACGCGGTTGAAGCCCTGGTAAAGCAGGACGATTCTATCGCGGGCATCTGGTGTGTGCCGCGTTTTTCCAATCCCAGTGGTTGTGTATACAGCGATGCGACGGTTGAACGCCTGGCGCAGCTCCCCACCCTTGCCAGCGAACATTTCATCGTTATGTGGGACAACGCCTACGCGGTGCACGCCCTGCACGGTGATGCACCGGGGCTGGCGTCCATCGGCAACTATTGCCGCAAACACGGCACCATGGACAACGTATTCCAGTTCGGGTCCACTTCCAAGGTCACCTTCCCTGGCGCCGGTGTCGCATTTCTTGGCAGCAGCACCGGCAACCTGGATGCGCTGCGGCAACACCTCAGTTTCCAGACCATCGGCCCGGACAAGGTTAACCAGCTGCGCCACGTGCGCTTCCTCAAGGACAGCAGCACGCTTGCGGCCCACATGGCGAAACACGCGGACATTATTCGCGTCCGCTTTGACAGCGTGCTGGAGACATTGGATCGGGAACTTGCCGGCAAGGGAATGGGCCGCTGGACGACACCCGGCGGCGGGTATTTTATTTCATTTGATACGTTGCCGGGGCTGGCGCGCGATGTGGTTCAGCTGGCAGCTGACATCGGCGTCAAGCTGACCCCGGCGGGCGCCACGTTCCCCTACGGGGAGGACCCACAGGACTGCAATATTCGCCTGTCACCCACCTTCCCAACGGAGCAGGCTGTGAAGGATGCGGTAGCCGCTTTTGTGGTTTGCGTGCAGCTGGCAACGGTGCGAAAACAACTGAAAAACTGAACGACTGGTGTACCTCGCGAGAAAACGCGGTGAGGTCTTATTCCTCACCGCCGCGTTGCCCCGGATTAATGCCGGAAAAGGGGAAACTGGATACATTGCCCCCGGCAGGAGTCTCGGACACCTTGCCGCTGCCCTCTTTATCGACCTCGTCGATGCGGATGATCGCCTGTAGCGGAATATAGCTGCGTTTGACCCCATTGAATTCGTTCTTGAGCTTTTCCTCACCGGGGTCCACGACAATCTTGGAGCGCTCACCGAAGACGAATTCCTCAACCTCGATAAATCCCCACATATCACTTTGGTATATCTGCCGGGCGAACACCTCGAACACCTGGTTGCCGTTCTGGAAAATCACCTTGTAAACGGGTTGGCTTGCCATGCTTTCCTCATTCGTTAGCCCTGCAGTAAAGGCCTGCAAAGACACCTGTGGTAAACCGCCTGATTTCAGGGGGCGGCAATATTACCACCATGAATACAGAATACCAGCCGGGGTGGGTTTCAGGGGGGTTCCTCTGTATAATCCGCTGCCCTTTTCAGTATGGATCAATAATCCAGTGTTAACAGGCCCAAGTGAGTAAAAAACTTTACATCAAGACCCACGGCTGCCAGATGAATGAGTACGACTCTTCGCGAATGGCAGACCTGCTGCATGAAAGCCACGACCTGATACCCACTGACAACCCGGAGGAGGCCGATGTGCTTCTTCTAAACACCTGTTCCATAAGGGAAAAAGCTCAAGAGAAGGTTTTTCACCAGCTGGGTCGCTGGAAAAAGCTGAAGCAGAAGAACCCCGGGCTTATTATCGGCGTTGGCGGTTGTGTCGCCAGCCAGGAAGGCGAGGAAATTGGCCGCCGGGCACCCCACGTTGACCTCATTTTCGGGCCACAGACCCTGCACCGCCTGCCGGAAATGATGGAGCAGCGCGGCCCGGGGGGTACCATCGTGGTGGATATCAGTTTCCCCGAGATCGAAAAGTTCGACCGCCTCCCGGATCCCAAAGTCGAAGGACCCACCGCATTTGTCTCGGTGATGGAAGGCTGCAGTAAGTATTGCACCTTCTGCGTGGTGCCCTACACACGGGGTGAGGAGGTATCGCGGCCGGTTGATGATGTGATCGCCGAGATTGCCCACCTCGCAAGCGGCGGCGTAAAGGAGGTCAACCTGCTTGGGCAGAATGTGAACGCCTATCGCGGCGATAATCACCTGGGCGAAACAGTGGACTTTGCCGAGCTGCTGCACCTGGTTGCGCGTATCCCCGGCATTGAGCGAATCCGCTACACCACCTCACATCCGGTTGAGTTCTCCGATGCCCTGATTGAGGCTTATGCCGAGATACCTGCGCTGGTGGATCACCTGCACCTGCCGGTACAAAGCGGCTCTGATCGTATCCTGATGGCAATGAAGCGCGGCCACACGGTTCTCGAATACAAATCGAAGATACGCAAACTGCGCAAGCTGAGACCCGATATCAGTATCTCCTCCGACTTCATCATCGGCTTTCCGGGTGAAACCGAAGCTGACTTCGCCGCCACCATGAAGCTGGTGGAAGAGATTGGTTTTGACAACTCCTTCAGCTTTGTCTACAGCGCGCGCCCAGGCACACCCGCCGCGGAACTGCCGGACGACACAGACGAGGATACCAAGAAAAAGCGCCTGCAAATCCTGCAGGGGCGCATCCTGCAGGAGGCACAGCTGATCAGTCGTCGCATGGTGGGCAACAGCGAGAAAATACTTGTCACCGGTGTCTCCAAAAAAGACCCCGGCCAGTTGCAGGGCCGCACTGAAAATAACCGTGTGGTGAATTTCTCCGCCACGGATGCAGGCCTGATCGGCCAATTTGTACAGGTCGAGATACTGGAGGCATTGCCCAACTCCCTGCGCGGCGTGCTGAACACCAGTATACAGCCAGGTTGACGCCGGTGATTTCCGGTATATCCTTAAAGTCTTTACTACTGCCTATTGCGGCCCTACATTATTTTGACTAGCGATCCCGCCCAGACACTGACAACGCAGCAAACTCTCACCCTGGAACCCAATGACGCGCGTCACCTCGCCGTACTGTGTGGCCAACTGGATGCGCACCTGCGCCAGATCGAACGGCGTTTCGGGCTAGAGATCAGCGCCCGCGGCAACCAATTCCTGCTGGAAGGCAGCGCCGACAGCGTGACGGCCGCCGAACGCCTGATCAGGCACTTGTACGCAGAAGTGTGCCAGGGCGTGGAACTGACCCCGGAAGCACTGCACCTGCAACTGCAGCATACTGAACTGGAGTACCTGGTGCAGCCCGAGTCAGATATCGACCAGCCGGTTCAGGCAATCCGCGTGATCCGTACCAAGCGCGTACCGATCAAACCGCGGGGCAAGAATCAGCAGGGCTATGTGCGCGTCATCGGGCAGAACGATATCAACTTCGGCATCGGGCCAGCCGGCACCGGCAAGACCTACCTGGCGGTGGCCTGTGCGGTAGAAGCGCTGCTGGAAGACAGGGTGCGCCGCATACTGTTGGTGCGCCCGGCGGTAGAGGCTGGGGAGAAACTGGGGTTCCTGCCAGGTGATCTCAGCCAGAAGATCGATCCCTACCTGCGGCCCTTGTATGATGCGCTGTACGAGATGCTGGGCTTCGAGACGGTCAACAAGTACATTGAACGCCACATTATAGAGGTGGCCCCGCTGGCATTTATGCGCGGGCGCACACTGAACGACTCTTTCATCATCCTGGACGAGGCGCAGAATACCACCCGGGAACAGATGAAAATGTTTCTCACCCGGATCGGCTTCGGTTCCACCGCCGTCATTACCGGCGATGCCACCCAGATAGATTTGCCAAAGGGCTGCCCCTCGGGCCTCACCCATGCCAGCAATGTACTGGATGGCGTCGATGGCATCGGCTTTACCTACTTCGGCAGTAAGGACGTGGTGCGCCATCCGCTGGTGCAGCGCATTGTAGAGGCCTATGACGGCCATGAAGATAATGCGGCCACGCTGGACAGGACCCGGCAGTGAGCCTGACGGTGGACATCCAGTGTGCCAGCGCCGAACCCGTACCCGATGAGGATGACTTACGTAGCTGGATAGCGGCAGCACTTGCCAGCCAGAATCGCGGTGGCGATACGGAAATCAGCTTGCGCCTTGTCGATATTGAAGAGATGGCAAAGCATAACGAAGCCTTCCGCGGTGTGGCCGGCCCAACCAATGTCCTGTCTTTTCCAGCGAACCTGCCTGCAGAGCTTGAATTGCCCCTGCTGGGGGATATCGTCATCTGCGCGCCCATCGTCCGCGAGGAGGCTCAGGCGCAGCATAAATCCCTGCAGGCCCACTGGGCGCATATGGCGGTGCACGGCACACTGCACCTGCTGGGCTATGACCATATTGAAGACGACGAAGCGATATTAATGGAAGAGCTGGAAAGTGCCATACTCGCTGAGCTCCACTTCCCCTGCCCCTATGAAACCAACCCACCTGCGGAGAATTCCCTGGCATGAGCGACGACCGATCTGGCAACGACTCAGGCGATAAATCCTGGATCGACAAGTTTGCCGAACTGTTTTCCTCCGAGCCACGCAATCGCGGTGACCTGCAGGACGTGCTGGCCATAGCGGTGGAGAACGAAATTATCGACCCGGATGCCCGCAGCATCATGGAAGGGGCGATGGAAGTGAGCGATATGCAGGCCAGGGACATTATGATCCCTCGCACCCAGATGGAAGTGATCAAGGCCGACTGCTCGCTGGAGGATATCCTGGAGCATATTGTGCGTACAGCCCACTCACGCTATCCGGTGGTAGGAGATGCGCTAGACGAGATAGATGGCATTCTGCTGGTCAAAGACCTGCTGCCTCAAATCCTCAACAAGGACCGCAGTGAATTCAATATACGCGAGCTGCTGAGACCGTCGGTGGTTGTACCGGAAAGCAAGCGGCTGAACGTGCTGCTCAGGGAGTTCCGGGAGAACCGCAACCATATGGCCATCGTTATAGACGAATATGGCGGTGTTGCGGGCCTGGTTACGATAGAGGATGTACTGGAGGAAATTGTTGGCGAAATTGAGGATGAAACCGACGCCGAGGCCGATCACTTCATCCGCAAAATCACTGACGACGACTTTTTTATCAAGGCACTGACGCCCATCGATGATTTCAATGAATACTTCGGCACCAGCTTCAGCGATGACGAGTTCGATACCATTGGCGGCCTGGTCATTCAGGCCCTGGGGCATATGCCCACCCGCAATGAAACGGCTACCATCGATAAATTCGAGTTCCAGGTGATTAACGCAGATCAGCGCAAGATCCACAGCCTGCGCATGCGCCCGCTACAAGATTGACCCGGCATAAATGAAGACGGAACAAGGCCTGCATCCGCTGCTCGTGTTGCTGCTTGCTCCCTTTGCCGGCACGCTGGTAACGCTATCGCTGGCGCCATTTAACCTGTGGCCGGCGGGCATCATCAGCTGCGCCCTTTACGCTTACCTCCTGTGCACCTGCAGTGTACGGCAGGGCATCTGGCGTAGCTGGCTGTTTGGCCTGGGCATGTTTGGCAGCGGTGTGTCCTGGGTGTACGTCAGCATTGACGTTTACGGCGGCGCCGGGCCGGTGTTGGCCAGCTTCCTGATCATTCTGTTTTGCGCCGGACTTTCGCTGCTGTTCCAGGTCAGCTTTGGTTGGTTCTACGTGCGCTTCGTGCGGGCACTGCCAGGGGGCATGCTGGTGGGCTTCCCCATCACCTGGGTGCTGGCCGAATGGTTGCGCAGTTGGCTGTTCACCGGATTTCCCTGGCTTTACCTGGGCTACGCTCATATCGATACACCTATTGCCGGGTGGGCCCCCGTGGTCGGGGTTTACGGCCTGTCCTTTATCTGCGCCCTCACCGGGATCTGCCTGTTCCTGGCCTGGCGCAGCCGCCAGGCCATCGCCTGCACCACCTACGCTGTTATTGTCATTACCCTGTGGGCAGGTGGCGCTGTGCTCAAACCCATAGAGTGGGTGGTCAGGGCCAGCGAAGAGCCGCTGGAGGTAGTGATTTTTCAACCCAATGTGCCGCAAGAGCACAAGTGGGACCGGGACTGGTACCAGCCCATACTGCGCCAGTTACGCACCGCCAGTGAACCCCACTACGGCGCGGACATTCTGGTTTGGCCGGAAGCCGCCATCCCCAATTTCTACCAGCGCGCCCGCGATTTCCTCGACCCTATCGCCCAGCGCGCGGCCACCACAGAGACCACCCTGTTTACCGGCGTGCCTTTCCTGGTGGAAGAAGGCGAGGGTTATTACAACAGCGTGGTCGCCCTGGGCCAGGGGGCGGGGGTCTATCACAAGCAGCACCTGGTACCCTTCGGTGAATACGTGCCGCTGGAAAGCGTGCTGCGGGGCATGATTGCCTTCTTCGACCTGCCCATGTCTGCATTCAGCGCAGGTCCGGCCGACCAGCCCCCGCTACGCGCCGGCGCCTATCGTGTGGCACCCTACGTTTGCTACGAAGTCGTCTACCCTGAAATGGTAGCGCGCAGCGCCCGCAATGCCGATTTGCTACTCACAGTCAGTAATGACAGCTGGTTCGGCAAATCAATAGGCCCCCTGCAGCACCTGCAAATGGCGCAGATGCGGGCACTGGAGAATGGCCGGTACATGATCCGTGGCACCAATAATGGGGTGTCGGCCATCATTGACCAGCGCGGCCAGATTGTCGCCCGCAGCGAGCAGTACGTGGAAACCACCCTGAGGGGACAAGTGGAAGTGATGCTGGGCAACACTCCCTTCGGCAGCTTTGGTGTAACTCCCGTCATCGCCGGATGCGGAATCACCCTGTTGCTGATGGTGCTGATGTACCTGGGATTCTGGCGCGAGAAGGCATAGCAAAAACGCACTTTACGCAGGAGGCTGATAACGCAGAATGGCTAGCGCAACACCGCTGATCCGCTCTTCCTTGTTGTCAGAGTTCCCACAATTGATCCGGGACCTGGGCGGCTCCCCGGATGAAGTTCTCGAGATGGCCGGGCTGAGTCTCGAGCAAATTGAACAACCCGCGTTGCTCATTCCCTTCGACAAACAAATTCAGTTACTGCAAATTTCCGCCCAGCAATGCCGGACAGAGGACCTGGGCCTGCAACTGGCCCGGCGTCAGGACATGGCGGTGTTTGGTGCCCTTAGCCTGTTGGCGATGCAATGCCAAACGGTTCAGCAGGGCCTGCTGTTGTTTGGCCGCTACCTGCATTACAGCGTGCAGGCCGTTGACCTGCGACTGGAAGAGAAGCACGACCTGGCATATTTCATTCTCGATACACCCTATGATATCGCCGCAGAGAGCCATCAGTTCTGGGACCACGGCCTGGCCATGGCATGCACGGTAACGCGTATGCTATGCGGCGCCAACTGGGCGCCACGTTCGACCTACCTGAGGCGCCCGGCGCCGGTTGATGCGGGGCCATATAGTCGCTACTTTCGATCTCCGGTGGCGTTCGATGCCGGCATTACCGCCCTGGTGTATCCACGCGATACGTTGACGCTGCCTATCAGCAAGTCCATCAGCTCCGTCCCACACCAACTACAGCAATATCTGCGCACCAACTTCGAGGGCGATTTTCTTGAGCAAATGCGCAGCGTCATCAACAGCCTGCTTGTCACCAGCGATTGCACCGAAAAGACGGTGGCGGAGTGTATGGGATA
>Ga0316189_10002766_pt1 | contig 17101 bp, 11 predicted proteins | sample LowCovwburrow_MG_FD_204930 | JGI IMG/M metagenome (GOLD analysis project Ga0316189, IMG submission 204930) | Coastal sediment microbial communities from Maine, United States - Lowes Cove worm burrow | ecosystem: Environmental > Aquatic > Marine > Coastal > Sediment | place: USA: Maine...
GACCCGACCCGCCTGCTCAGCTCCGCTCGGAGTCCCGCGCGACGATGACGAGCTCGCCTGAGTTCGCCCCTCGAACGCCCCTCGAACGCCCCTCGAACGCCCCTCGAACGCCCCTCGAATAGCGTCGAGTCGGCGACCCCGCCCGCCCGCCCGCCTGCTCAGCTCCGCTCCGGAGTCCCGAGCGACGACGACGGGCTCGGCAGAGTTCCACGCTGCTAAAACGCCGGCGGAAAGAGCTCGTCGTCGATGATCGGCGTCGACGCGACCTCGCCGACCAGCGCCCAGTCATCGCCCGGAAGGCGAAGCTCGACGTCGACGTCCTTGATCGCCTCCGTGCAGCGGACGACGATCGCCTCGAAGGGCAGCTCTCCCGCGGGGAAGGAGGCGTTCGGCTCATCGTCGGTCTTGTCGAACCAGGCGAAGCCGTGGACCTCGAGGAAGAGATCGTCTTCGTGCTCGCTGCCGACATCGTCGCCCAGGAAGGCCCAGACCGCGTCCTCGACCTGGTCGTCGGCCTCGCGCATCACCACCTCGCCGCCCGGATGGTCGATCGTGCCGCTGTAGGTGACCATGAAGTTGAAAGTGTCGCTGAGCTCCGTGCCGCCGAGGCGGTCAAAGCCGTCGACGTCGTTGACCGAGAACTGATTGTTCTGGCTCGGGTCGGTCCAGCGCAGGAGCTCGGCGCCGGCGACCACGTCGGTCGCGACGATGTCTGGATGATCGCCGTGGGCGAAGGCGAAGAGGGTCGAGTACTCAAAGCCGCTCGCGCCAGAGTCACAGAAGGCCTGGTCGACCTCGCCGCCGACCTTAAAGACGCGAACGATCGCCGTCAGTCCGCCGCTCGGCGCCGGCCACTCGCCCTCGACGAACTCCTCGACCGCGCCGTCGCGGGTGGTCCGGAGGATCCGCGGATCGCCGTCCAGCACCTCGATCGTCCAGTCGTCCTTGCGGCCGTTCTCGGGGTGCACGTCCCAGCCCTGCGGCTGGATCACGGTGGAGTGGGCGGTCAACCCGTCATCGTCGACCTTAAACCCCCGCATCTCGCGGAGGCGCGCGGGCCCGTAGGGGTTTCGCAGCTCCGACCAGAGCCCCTCGGCGTCAAAGCGCAGCTGGTAGGCCCGGGTGAGCCCGTCGCGGGTCTGCTCGCCGCTCCAGACCGTGCCGTCGAGCGCGGCGAGGAGCTCATCGCCCGCGCCACCGTCGGTGGTCCCGTCGGTGGTCCCGTCGGTGGTCCCGTCCGTCGTGCTCTCCGTCGTGCTCTCCGTCGTGCTCTCCGTCGTCGTCCCCTCGGTCGCCGACCCGCTGTCCTCGGTGTCGCCGGTCGTCCCGTCCCCGGTGGTCTCGCCGGTCTCGGTCATCGACGCGTCGCTCGTGACCCCGGCGCCGACGGTCTCGCTCTCGCCCGCGATCCCGTCGTCTCCGGCGCAGCCGCCAAGCCCGAGACCCAGCCCGACGACAAGGCCGAGCCCGAGCACCCCCGTGCGGAGGCGGCGAGCCCCCGCCGACGTCCTCTGGCCCGACTCCGGACGCGGTCGACGACGCCGACGCCGACGCCGACCCGAGCCCAGCCCGAGGAGGGTCAGGAGGCCAAGGCCAAGGCCGCCGCCGTCGGTCGGAGCGTCGGCTCGGCAGCCGCAGCCGCTCTCGTCGCCCGCATCATCGGCGCCCGCCGTCGTCGCTGTCCCGGCGGTCACGCTGCCGCTATCGCCGCCGCTCTCGCTCTCGCTGGTCGGCCCGCTCCCGTCGGTCCCATCGGTCCCACCGCTCTCGGTCCCCCCCGAGCCGCTATCGCTGTCGCTGTCGCTATCGCTCCCCGTCGTCGGCGGGGGCCCCGGCAGCCCCGGGACGATCACGTCCTCGCAGCTCGCCCCCTCGGCGGCGAGCTCTGGCGGGTACGAGCGGGAGACCGAGCCCACCTCGAGGTCCAGGAGCTCCGCGAGGCTGACGATCGCGCAGGTGACCAGCGTCGGCGCGTCGCTGAAGGCGCTCAGCGAGCCGTCGTGACACTCGACCGGCGAGTCCTCGTCGACCACCGCCAGATAGTCCATGTCCGCCGTGCGCACCGAGAGGGCCGCGCGGACGTCGACCCCGAGGGGAAGGATCGCCTCTTGGAGGTAGTCACAGGCGCCGGCCTGCATCCACGCCGCCGAGTACGAGGCGTCGAACGACGCCGCCCCGCCGGCCCCCGGCTCATCCCCGCTCGGCAGCACGACCTCGTGATTGGCGAGCGCCGCCGCCGCGATGTTGAAGGAGTGGCCGTAGATCCCGCTCTCGAAGAAATGGTCGAGCACGTCGCCGTCGAGCTCCGGGTGGGCCGCCGCCGCGAGGCGAGCGTCGTACTCCATGTACACCTCGTCCTTCTTCTCATCGATCTCGGCGACGAGCTGGTCGAGGTAGACCTGCGCCTCGGCGATAAACGCGGTGTAGATCGCGTCCTTGATCGGCTGGATGATCGGATCGAAGATCGCGGCGATGATCGCCGCCAGATCGACGTCGATCCCCACCGCCTGCATCAGCGTGTCGAGCTCGACGATCCAATTGGGGACGACCGCATAGACCAAGGTGTCGTAGTCGATCGTCGACAATGACTCCGACCAGGCGTCGAGGGGAGCGAAGGCCGCCTTGAGCTCGTCCTTGCTCAGGCCGAAGCCGTCCTCCATGTCCCCCGGCTGGGTGTTCAGGAGCGCGGAGATGTTCTCGACCGTCTCGAGATAGGCGACGTGGAACCCGAAGAGCTCGGCCCGCAGCTCTTCGCTGATCTTGTCGAAGGCCGAGGGCAGCTCCTGGTTTTGCGCGTTGTAGCGGGGGGCGAGGAGGCCCGCGTAGGTGAAGTAGGTCGCGTAGAGGTCGGGACAGGTGAAGGCGCAGTCGGTCTCGTCGTCCTTGGTCCCGAGCTTGCCGTCGTCGCCCGGCTCGACCAGCAGCTCGGCGCCCTCCGGCGTGTTCGGATCCTGCATCCCCTCGACCGTCGCGACCAGCTCGGCCCGCTTGTCGACGATCAGCTGATCGACCGCGCCGAGGTAGACCGGCGAGAGCACCAGATGATCGGCGGCGGCGACGTCCATCTCCCCGACGATCGTCGGCAGCGACGCCCCCGGGTTCTCGGCGACCACAGCCTCGTACTCGGCGAGGGCGTGGACCGATATCGCCTGCCACAGCGGGCTCTCGACGTCGAGGTAGGCCCGGAGGACGAAGCCTATCGGGATCGTGTGCTCGAGCTTCGCGTCGGTGAAGGCCGCGGGATCCAGGGTGTAGGCCGCCTTTTGGATCGCCGACTCGGCGAGGATGTGGCGGACGACGTTGTCAAAGGACTCCGCGCGGTCGCTGGTGATCGGCGTCAGCGTAAAGGTCTCGCCGGTCATGTAGTTGACGTAGTGATGGGCGATCGCGTCGGTCGAGCCGTGGAGAAAACAGCCGAGCGCGTAGGCCTGCTCCTCGCCGGTCAGCGCCTCCTCGTAGAGCATCTCGCACTGCTCGAAGGGCCCCTGCCCGAGCGCGTGCGAGGGATCCGTCATCCCCGGGAAGACCATGTTGTCCGGGCCTACCGCGCCGGCGCGGAAGGCCATCGGGTTGTCGATGATCGCCTCGGCGTCGTCGGGGTCGAGGATCACCGAGTGGTCGCCGAAGCGGAGGGCGATCGTCCCGTCGCCCGTATCGGCCAACGCGTCATGGATCGCGTTGGCGACGATGATATGAACGCGCGTTGAGAAGGCCTCGGCCGTGGTCGGGGCGGCGGTCGAGGCCAGCACCGCGGCGACGATGCAGGGGACGAGCGAAGGACGAATCCGCATCACCGCAGTTTTCCACAGCAGACCTACAATTGCCTCCCCAAAGCTCAGCGGGAGCCCAGCGGGAGCCCGGCGGGAGCCCGGCACGCGCGTGAGCACAGAACGTACAGGTCATGCACAAAGTGCAAGCGTGCTCACCTCCACACGACATCCTTGAGCAGGCGTCCGCCTCGGGACCTCGAACTCCATCGCTCCATCTTCACACGTGTGGCGAAGGCGGCTTGGAGGCCGAGGAATGTGTGGTAAGGGCGCTCGATGGAGGAACTCCCGGAGTTTCGCTGGAGGCTCGCCGCAGCGCACGCTGTGTTGGCGTTGATGCTCATCGCGGTCGTCACCGGTGCGCTGGCCCTGACCTACGATGTTGCCGACCCAAACCGTTTTGGCGAGGGCGTCGGACGCTTGTCGGTGTTTGGGGTGCTCTGCGCCCTGGGCGTGTCGTGGCTCTTTCAGACCGGGCGCAGGCGGATTGCCGCCATTGTCGTGGGTCTGCTGCTGATGCTCCTCGTCATCCTTGTCGTCACGGTCGCTGCGCTCGCGCCCTAGGGCCGCTGCACCTGGAGCACACCGTCACGAGGGCGGCGCAGGCCCGCGCGACGGGATGTGGCTCCGACGCTTGCCAGGGTCGACCTCCAAAAACTCCCTGGGACGCAGATCACCTGCTCTTCGAGCGCCGCGCGGAAGAGGTCCATCCCGCTCGAGATCGCTGGGGGCAGCGCCGAGACGTCCGCGAAGCGGTAGAACGCGCCGGTGTCATCCCAGAGATGACACCGGCGCGGGGAAGGGAGCAGAAGATCGAGCCGATGCGCCTCCACGGGCGGATAGAGCGGCGCTCAGGGGGGCGTCAAGCCGTCCTTGCGCATCGTCGGCAAAAACCTGGAAGATGCGATCAACGATGAGCACGGGTCAACGCAGCCTCGCCCTGGTGGCGATCCTCTTCTTGGGGCTGGTGTCGCTGGCCGACGCCGCCTACCTGACCCTCGTGCATGTCGACCTGGTGACCGGCGCGGGCGGGATCGGCCGGATCTGCCACGCCCTGTCCAAGACCGGCTGCGAGGTGACGGGCGGCCGCTTTGGCGACCTCTTCGGAGTCCCGGTCGCGGTGATCGGCGCCGCCGGGCTCCTGGCGATCCTGGTCACGGCGATCATCGCCCTCGTCCGCCGCCGCGACCCCGATCACCCGAGCCACGCCGTCCTCTTCGGGCTGACCGGCGCGGCTCTCCTGGCATCTCTGCTGATGGGCGCCCTCTCGCTCGTCGAGGGCGCCTACTGCCCCTTCTGCGTGATCTGGTACCTGCTGAGCGCGGCCTCCTTCGCCGCCGCCGCGGCCTCCCTCGACCGCCCGATCGCCGAGGGGGCTCGCCGCTTCCTCCCGGCGCTGCGCCGCCCCGCCGGCATCGTCGCGATCGTCACCTTCGCTGTCGGCATGGGGCTCATCCACCTCGCCTACACCAAGGTCCTCGGGACGATCGGCTCGATGGTCGAGATCCAGGTCCGCGAGGAGATCGAGGCAGCCCTCGCCCGCCCGCAGATCACCGACCTCGACCTCACGGGCCAGCCCCGCCGCCGCGTCGGCGGCCCCGGAGAGCCGACCCTGATCGTCGAGTTCGGCGACTTCGAGTGCCCCTACTGTCGCCAGCTCTGGGACCACTCCGAGCGCTACTTCGCCGCGACCTCACGACCTCTCGAGGTCGTCTTCGTCAACTACCCGCTCGACGCCTCCTGCAACGCCAACACCGACGCCACCCTCCACCCGCAGGCCTGCCTCGCCGCCTACGCGGGCGAGTGCGCCGAGGCCCAGGGACGCTTTTGGGAGTACGCCGAGCGGCTCTTCCACCGACAGCCCGAGCTCGGCCGCGCCGACCTCCTAGAGGCGGCTGCCGACCTCGGCCTCGACATGCCGAGCTTTGAGCGCTGCCTCGATGATCCGGCGACCGCCGCGGCGCTCGTCACCGACGTCAACCTCGGCGCCAAGTCGCGGATCCGCGGGACGCCGATGGTCCTGATCGACGGCTACAAGCTCGCTGGCGTGGTCCGAGCGCCCTTCATGGAGGGCATGCTCACGCGGATCCAAGGGCCGGCGCCGACCCCCTGAGCGCCGCTCCGCCGGCTCCCCCAAGGGCGCCCCGGCTCCCCGCTCTCGAGGCCGAGCGCGACGCTCGTTGGATGTTGGAGCCCCTCCCCCTTCGAGCCCCATGCCGTAGTCATCGGGATCGGCGAGCGCACCTGGAGAGCAGGCGCTCAGCCAGCGGGATCCGCCTCCTGGCCGAACCAGAGCACCGCGTATCCGCCGTCAAAGCCGGCCCCGACCGCCCCCCAAGGAAAATCCTTCCAGATCCCCTGGTTTAGGATCACATCGTTGTGACCCGGGCTCCCCTTCCACAGCTCGAGCGCCGCCGCCGGACCTTGGGCGCCCAACGCCGCGTTCTCGTAGCCGTTGCCAGGGTACGAGGTCAGCTCCTTGGGCTTGTCCCACATGCACTTCGCCTGGGCATGGTCGGCCGTGTAACAGCAGGGGGACCAGCTCCCGGCGTTGGACCAACTGTGCAGGTTGCACTCTGGCGCCGCGTCCGGGCTATTGTCGACCAGATCCTGGGCGTGAGTGTCACCGACGATGCAGAGCGAGGGGGAGAGCGGGATGGCCGGCTTCCCCTTCTCCGCACGGTAGGCGTTGATCAGCGTCACGAGCTCCGCAGCTTCGTCCGAGCAGCCCTCGGGGATCACGCCCGTCGTCCCCTCGCCCGTCGTCCCCTCGCCCGTCGTCCCCTCGCCCGTCGTCCCCTCGCCCGTCGTCCCTGCACTCGTCGTCCCTGCGCTCGTCGTCCCTGCGCTCGTCGTCTCGCTGGTATCGCTCGTCTCGTCCGTCGTCGAGGACTCGGTGTTTCCGCTCGAGGTCTCCGTATCGCCAGCTCCGGCGCTTGCCGCCGCTGTCGCCGTCGCCTCGTCCGTGTCGCTCTCGCCGACCCCCTCATCCCCCGCACAGCCCGCGAGCGTCAGCCCGAGGAAGAGGAGCGGCGAGAGTCGGCGGGAGACGAGCGAGGCGAACATCCTGCGACCATACCAGAGGTCCTCCAGAGGGCTGATTTGGGGGACGCAAGACCCAATCAACACAGGGTCGCGGGGTTCAGAGGTCCCAGCGACCGCCCCCCGTCCTCCGGACGCCGCAGCTCCTCAGCGGATCCAGATCGAGTAGGTCCCCGCGTTTTGCTGGGCCGTCGTCCCCATCTCCCCGCACTCGGCGGTGAAGCCGACGCTCCAGCCGTCGTTGCCGTAGCCGGTCCCGAAGGCGATCGAGACGATCGAATCGCCGTAGTCGAGGTTGTTCGGGTTGTTGAGGTGGTCCGTGTAGCAAAAGCCGAACTGCGCCGCCGGGCTCCCCCCGTTGGTGTAGTCGCAGAGGTAGTGGCCGCTGTTGCCGGAGCTCACCTCGTTGTCGTGCCAGATCGTCCCCTGGTCCACCGACTGGAGGCCGGCGTCGACCATGTACGACGAGCCGTTCGGGGTCGCACCGTGGAGTCGGCGTCCTCCTGATTGCCGTCATCGCAGGCCTCGCCTGGGCCGACGAAGCCGTCGCCGCAGGAGGCCGCTACGCAGGTGTCTAGGCAGGTGTCGGTATTGTCGTCGTCGCCGTCATCGCCGTCGTCGTCGCCGTCGCCGTCGCGTCGGTCATCGTCGTGCTCGCGCCGGTCTCCGAGTCCGCATCCCCCGAGCCGCCGCTGCAGGCCAGACCGAGGCTCAAGCTCAGGCTCAGGAGCGGGCTCCATGCCCGAAGGCGCAGCGTCGACCGGCGAAGCGCTAGCGCGCCAACACTTCGCCCCTTGGCGCCGCGACTCGTCGAAGGGTCCGTCAGATCATCCATCAAGTTGTCCATCAAGTTCCCCATCAAGTTCCCCACTCACCCCCTCCGACAACGTCGGAGCCAGCGAGTGCGGGCGCCGCAGCCCCCACCTGCAAGCCCGACAAAGCGGCCCCGAGACTGCGCTCGATACGTGACAGTGACCGCTGCCGCCGCCGTGCGACCGCGGAGCCCTCGCAGCCTAGATCCTGACACCTGTCATGAACATGGGCCGCAAAGCTACCCACGCCACTCGTTGACCCCGACGCACCAAGCGCCTCAGCCTCCGCCGACCCAGCCGAGCTCCCAGCACCAGCTCCATCGACAGATGGTGCTGGCCTAGGCGACCTCCCGCTCGATCTCCGTCGACAACCAAGCTAGGTCGAGCGCCCGTAGGTCGACGACGGGAAGACCGACGCCCGCTCGCGACCGACCACGCGGACCACAGGCGTACCGACACGGCCGCGCAGCGAGAGGATCCGCCGCTCTTGGGCCCCCGCAAAGGAGCCAGTATCGACGATCACGACGTGGGGCCGGAGCAGCTCGCCCGCGCCCCTGAGATGCTCGTAGGCCGCCGAGCGCCGGCGCAGATCCTGGTCGATCGCCGCGCTCAAGCGGCGGGGCAGCGCCGCGCGGCCGAGCCCTTGGACCTCGACTTGGACCAGCAGACGCCGGGACATCAGCGGCCGCCTCCGGGCACCAGCGCGGGTCCCCCCGAGCTCGGTGTCGACGAAGGGATCGCCGCGGCCCGCCCACCCTTTCGTCTCCTCGGTCGCTGAGCGCCGCAGCTCAGGGCCGACCGCGCTCGGGTCCGGTCCTACGGTCGCCGCGAGCAGGGCCGGCTCCTCTGGCCGAAACGCCTGGCGCACCGCCGCCGTCAGCCATGCCCCCGGCAACGACACCCCCTCGAGGGTCACCCGCGCCGCTGGCGGACGGAGACGGACCACCCGCGGCCTCGGGAAGGGCGCGAGAGCCGTCGGCGGATCGAAGCTGACGACCTCGACATGCTCGTCGGTTCGCAGGCGCAGGCAGCCGAGCGGCGAGGTCACCACCAGCTCGTAGCGCATGCCGATGGTCGCGTGTTCTGGAAGGATCGTCTGCTCACCGAGCACCCGCTGGCCCTCGTGATCAAGCTCGCGATGGGGCAGGAGTTCGATGAGCTGGGAGCCGACCGCGAGGGTGAACGAGCGCGAGGGGGCCCGCGGTGAGGGCAGGCCGAGCCGACCCGAGCGGTGGATCCACCCCGCGGACTCGACAGGCAAGCTCGCCCGCGCCCGCTGGCGAAGATCGTGCGAGGCGAGGAGCAGGGCGAGCGAGGGGAGGACCCGATCGAGGGGCCGACCAGCCTGTCTTTCGAGCCATGTAACCGTAAATACGCTGGGGACCGCGAGGATCCTCGGCTCGCAGGCGGCGATCTGCTCGAGCAGGGCCGCCGCGTTGTCGGCCCGCTCGATCCGTCGGACCGGGACGCCGAGCGCCGCGAGGTCATCGCAGAGCAGACGATCGACGCTGCGATCGAGCGCCCGGGCCTGGAGCACCACCGCCTGGCCCGCCAACGCCCGCGGACGGTCGGCGAGGAACCCCCCCCAGACATCCGCGACCGCCGGCCGCTCCCAGTCGAGCCCAGCGAGGGTCGCCGCCGCCGGGTCGCGAGGATCGACGAGGCCAAAGCCGAGGTGGGGCTCGACCCGACGCGCGTGATCCCCGAGGCTCAGGAGGGGGACATGGGCGCGGAAGTCGGCGAGCGACGAGAGCCGCCCGAGGCCGAAGGCTCGGCCGACCTCGGTCGCCCGGAGGCTGTCCAGGAGCCGCCCGAGGCTGCGCTCGCGACCGCTCTCGCCAGTCCGCATCGCCGCGACCTCTCGCCCTATCCGGCCTCGAGCTCGCGCCGCAGCTCCTCGGCCACCCGCGTCACCATCTCCCGGCGCGCCGCCAGCTCCTCGTCGACGTCCTCCGGGTAGAGGCGCCCGACCGCGGCGAGGAAGCGCTCCAGGTGGGCGAGGGCCTCGTCCTTGCGGGCGAGCATGATCAGCGCCCGGGCCAGGCCGTAGTGGGCCTCGATGTGGTCGGGGCTGCCCTCCAGGAGGAGCCGGTAGCCGGCGATCGCCGTCTCCGGATCGCCGGTCCGCAGGGCCAAAGCGGCGAGGTTGGCCTGGGCCTCAGGCTGCTCGCTGTCAAAGTAGAGCGCCTGGTCAAAGCAGTCGCGGGCGCCGTCGAGATCACCGCCGGCTGCGAGGAGCGCTCCCAGGTTGGTGTAGGCGGAGGCGAGCCCCGGATCGAGATCGATCGCCTGCTCGTAGGCGGTCTTCGCCGCGACGAAGGCCGTGTCCTCCGGATCCTCGCCGTCCCACTCGGCCTCCTCCTCGCAGCCCCGGAGGAACCACTCGTAGGCGTCGCTGGGGAGCGCCGGCTCCTGGCGATCGAGCACCGGGAAGGTCAGCACCTCGGCGACCTCCTCGCGCAGCGTGTCGACCGCGAAATTGAGGAGCACCTGACCGCTCTGGGCCTCGAAGGCGTGCTCGCTCTCGTCGACGATCACCGTGTCGTGCTCGCAGCGGATCCGCAGGCGGGAGAGCGGCGCGGTGACGTCGGGGAGCTTGACCCGGAGAGCGTCGAGCGAGCGACGGACCCGCTGGAGCGAGAGGCCAGCGGCGAGCAGCTCCTTGGCGACCTTGACGGCGATCAGATCGCGAAAGTCGTAGAGGACGCGATCGTCCGCCCGCCGCGACGGACGGATGAAGCCGGTCTGAGCCCAGTAGCGCAGCCGGCTCTCGGGGAGGCCGAAGAGGCGAGCGACGTCACGGGTCGAGAAGAGCTCCTCGCGCCGTCCGTCCTCTGGCGCCACTACATCGGCGTGGGTCACGGGCATCGTCATAGCAGCTCGACTTAGGAAGGTGTGGTCATCGCGTCGCCGTCGATCAGGATCCGGGGGCCGTCGGCCCTCACCCGGAATTCGAGGGCGATGTCGAGATCGTCGGCGGATCGCTGAGAGAGCGCCGCGAGTTGGGGGCGGACCAGGCCGAGGAGGCGACCGTGAAGATCCTCGCTGCCCCGCATCAGCTCGGAGATCCGCTGGGCGGTGGCGACGTCCGCCGGCTCGCGGAAGAGGCCCCGACAGGCCATCAGGTCGATCGTCACCATCACCGTCGCGAAGTAGCTCGCGCTCGCCTCGCGGCCGCCGATCTCCCGGCTGCCCTCGATGATCTCCTCACGTCGGCTCCAGAGGAGGTCCAGCGCCCGCGGTGCGAGGAGCTCGCGCACCTCTCGGCGGATCAGCGAAAGCCGCCGCACACGCGACCAGCTCGCCGGGGGGAGGAGCGCGCTGCTCCCCTCGGGTCGGCCCTCGGAGCCGGCCTGGGAGGGCTTGGTCGGGAGCGCGTGGACCTTGGCTGACGATGAGCTGCTCACGGACCATCGAGCTTGCCAGGGGGTTCCCGGGCCGCCAAGTTTCAGGCGCCGAGCGTACCCGCGCCCCTCCCGCGCGCTGCTATCTTGGGGCCGACGATGGCCAGCTCGACCCGCGGCGATGTCCTCCTCGTCCTCGATCCGCCCGAGCAGCTCAACCCGGCGAACGACTCGTCGTACGTGATGATCACCGAGGCGCTCCGCCGCGGCTACCGCTGATCGCCCGCGAGGACGACCCCAACCTCTCGACCCTCTTCGAGCTCGCCACCGACGACGGCTCCGAGTGGACGATCGCCCAGGAGTTCCCACCACTTGGGGGACGACCGACCCGACACCGACCACAGTCGCGCGGGAGGCCGCGGCGCTCTCACCATGGCCCCTCACCACGGCCCTCGAAGGGGGTCGTAAAAGCGCCACCTCCTCGACCCGGGCGAGCTTCCGGCGCGGGAGCACGCGGGGCTCTCATCGCCACCTCCGGCGAGCTCTTGGGCGTCCTGCAACGTCGACAGCCCAGGCCCCCAGGGTTGCGCGTCGCCGGGGATGCGTGTCAAGTTGCGGGCGGTCGCGCGGCGACCCTCTCCACCTTCCACGACCCTCAACGTCCCCCCACGAGGCACGCTATGAGCTTTGAACTTCCCCCCCTCCCCTACGCCCAGGACGCCCTCGAGCCCCTGATGAGCGCGAACACCCTCAGCTTCCACTACGGCAAGCACCACGCGGGCTACGTTCGCAAGCTCAACGCCGCGATCGAGGGCACCCCGAACGCCGACAAGAGCCTCGAAGAGATCATCATGTCGGCCGAGGGCGGCCTCTTCAACAACGCCGCCCAGGTGTGGAACCACACCTTCTTCTGGAACTGCCTCAAGCCGAACGGCGGCGGTGAGCCGACCGGCGACCTCGCCGCGGCGATCGCCCGCGACTTCGGCTCCTTCGACGCCTTCAAGAAGGAGTTCGCCGCGACCGCTGGCGGTCAGTTCGGCTCAGGCTGGGGCTGGCTCGTCCTCGACGGCGGCAAGCTCAAGGTCGTCAGCACCGCGAACGCCGATCTGCCGATGAAGCACGGCCAGGTCGCGCTCTTCACCGTCGACGTCTGGGAGCACGCCTACTACCTCGACCACCAAAACGCGCGCCCCAGCTTCATCGAGACCGTCCTCAGCAAGCTCGCCAACTGGGACTTCGTCGCAGAGAACCTCAAGAAGGCGAACTCGGCCGCCTCCTAAGCCCCGCAGCTTCGCCGAACGAGCCCTCGCGGTCCGCCGCGGGGGCTCTTCTCGTTCTCAGCTCCGCGACCTCGCCCTCACCTCCGGGCGCCCCCCAGGCGAGCCAAGACCGGCAGCCGAACTACGCGTCATGCGCAGTCCGGACCTGCCTCTCCGCAGACCGCCCCCCACCCCCAGGATCTACGGGAGAACTCACTCGCAGCCGCGGGCAGACACGCCGACCGTCGTCTCACGGTATCCGCCTCGTGTTGCGACCCGTCTAGCCGCGGACGAAGATCGCCCCCGAGTAGACCCAGACCCGCTCGGCCTCGGCGAGGGCCGCCGAGGTGCCGAGGTAGGGGATGAGGTGCCGCGGCCGGATCAGGACCTCGACCCGGTAGACCCCCGGGACGTCCACCTCGTAGGAGAGCGTCTCCTCGGTCCACTCGCCGATGACGCTGCGCCCCTCAGCGTCGGCCCGATAGAGCACCCCGCGCAGCTCCGGCGCCTCGCCGCCCTGGGGCGAACGAGCGTCGAGGCGGGGCAAGGTCGCCTCGATCGTCAAGCCCGGGGTGAGCTCAACCTCGGCGCCGAACTCGGTGATCACATCGCCCGCGCGGGCGAAGAGGTCGAAGCCGAGCGGGTTGCCGAAGGACTCAAAGACGATGTGGTTGCGACCCTGCCGCAGCGCCGCCTTGGCCGAGGCGGCCGTCAGCTCGCCGTCGATCCGCAGGCGATTGTTGAACCACCGGATCATCCGCCGATAGGAGTCCACCCGCTCGCCGTCGGGGGTCTTCTGCGCGCTGACGTTCTGGTGAGCGTCAGTCCCCGCGGAGATCGTCAGGCGCTGGCCCTGGCCGAGGAGCTCGAGGGCGACGATCGACGGCTCGTTCGGGACGACAAAGGAGGTCGTCGCCAGATCCGGCTCGGGCGGGTCATCGCTGTCGGGGAAGAAGAAGGGCAGGACGTCGGTCAGAAAGCCGTTGGGGTCGAGGCCCAGGTGCTCCTCGCGGATCTCCGGGTCGAGGTTGGCGTGGAGCTGATAGAACTCGATCCCGTCGAGGCCCAGGGTCGCGAGCTCGTCCGGGTCACGCCCCTCGGTGTGGGCGACCCAGGCGACGCCACCGGCCGCCTTGACCGCGGCGAAAGACTCCGGCGACGACTCGCCGTAGGTCCCCTCCGGCGGGTGCTCATGCAGGCCTAGGGGCATCATCGATCCGCTCTCGACCCCAGGGATGATGAGGGCCCGATGACCGCCCTCGCAGACGACCCAGTTGCCGATGACCCGGTCCTCCTCGTCGCGGACGAGCTCGTCCTCGCCGCGGCTCAGGACCATCTCCTCGATCGTCGCCTCCAGGGCGTGGTCCGGATGGTCGGTGAGGAAGGCGACATCGATCCGGTTGACGCAGAGCGCCTCCCGAAGGTCGGCGAGGCACGACTCGTCGAGCTTCCCGCCGGGCTGGGGATTACCGTCGCAGGCGTCGTGGGAGTGCGGCGAGTGGAGGTGGATGATCGCGCGGTAATCACGGACGCCGCGGACCTCGCAGCCGTCCAGCGCCGCCTGTCCGCGGGCCCAGGGCTCGAACCTCCCCCCCGGCGGCGCATCGCCGGGACAGAGGCCCGAGTCGCCGGTGGCCGCGGTGCCCCCCCCCGATCCGTCCGTCGATCCGTCCGTCGATCCGTCCGTCGATCCGTCCGTCGATCCGTCCGTCGAGCCCGTCGACCCTCCGGTCATCGCCGTCGACCCGCTCCCCGTAGCCCCGGAGGCAGCGCTCGCCGAGGAGGTCTGCCCCGAGCCGCCACAGGCCGGTGAGGCTGAGAGGAGAAGAGCGAGAGAAGTAGGCGCACCGGACATCAGACGCATGAGATCCTCCTTGGCGAAGCGACTCGCGAAACTAGCACAGGCAAGGCGAAATCGCGCCCCTGAGAGGCCGCTCGCGACCTCCCAGGGGGTCTCGGCGCCGCTCGACGACCAACGTCGACCTCGAGCTGGGCGAGCCCTCGCTCCTTGTCAGGAGCGCCGAGGCCACACCGTCAGAGGACAGGACGGTTCAGCGCAGATCGGCGGGCCTGGCCCTGCCCCGTCGGCCAGGGCGCTCGGCCATGGAGCCATCACAGCGATCATCGATCATGAGCCAAGATCGCCGTAGAGTATGCGCACATGCTCCTCCGCCCCGTGCTCACGTGGATCACCCTCGCCCTCCTGACCGCGGGCGGCCTCGGCTCCTGCATCCCCGCCGAGAAGCTCGACTATCGAATCGCCAAGGCCACCTGCGATCTCGCGGTCGAGTGCGGCGAGTACCCCGACGTCCGCACCTGCATGGACGTGAGCTACGTGAAGCAGCCCGAGACCTACATCGAGGCGGCCCTCGACGCCGGCCGCCTCGACCACGACAGCGCCCAGGCCTATCGCTGCGTCCGCGCGATCAAGAAGCTCAAGTGCCACCGCGGCGAGGAGCAGACCGAGGTCCAGGAGGACTGTCAGGGGATCCTAAGCGGCAACGTCGAGCCCGAACAACCCTGTATGCTCAGCGCCGAGTGTGTCGGCGAACTCTCGGTCTGCGGCTTCAACCCGACCTGCACCGACGAGTGCTGCCCCGGCGCCTGCCGGTTCAGGCCCGGCCCCTTCGCCGCGGGAGAGCCCTGCGACATGGGCCAACGCTGCGAGTCCGGCACCTACTGCAAGTTCAACGCCCAAGGAGAGGAGCCCGCCGCCGTCTGCACCGAGCTCGCCCGCAGGGGCGAGGCCTGTGAGATCAGCAACTATGGCCTGGACGACAGCTGCGTCGACGGCACCTTTTGCAGCAACGATCAGGTCTGTGAGAAGCGGCGCAAAGACGGAGAGACATGCCGCGAGGACCGTGAATGCAAGCCCAAGAGTCAGTGTGACGACGAGACCTGCGTCTCCCTGGCCAAGAAGGGCGAGCCCTGCGAGAACGACTTCGACTGCCTCCGCGGCGACACCGTCTGCTACGAGGACGAGTGCGCGGAGCTGCTCGATATCGGCGATCTCTGCGGCCCTTTCACCCGCCCCTGCGCCGACTATGCGGTCTGCTTCGAGGAGAAGTGCACGGAGCGCGGCAAGGTCGGGGACACCTGCAACGTGCAGGGCGGCAGCGCCGTCCCCTGCTACTCGGACCTCTATTGTGACGGGGGCACCTGCGCCAAGCCCGAGGCCGACGCGAGCGACGTCTGCCCGATCCCGGAGTGAGCTCTAGCCTGCGCCGGAGAGAGGCCCGGACTGGTCGTGCGCGGCCCCTTCCCACGACGACGTCGACCGCAGGCTCCGCGGTCAAACGACGCCCAGCTCAGCGCGGAGCTGGGGGGGGGGCGGTGTCGCACCAGCGCCTATTTTCGGCCTAGCCTGCGATCGAACACTTGCCGGGGCCGCTGCTCTTGTTGTTGTCGACCCGGCACTCCTCCCAGACCTGCTCGACATTGTCGTCGTCGACGACGACGAAGACGTCGATGTCGCCGAACTTCACCGGCGCCGGCGGGTTCGGCAGGAAGAGGACGACGTCCTCGGCCTCGGCGGGGTAGAGCGCCTTGGTCGTGTACTCGATGCCGAGCATCTCCCCCGCCATGTCGGGGTCACCGGCGTAGAAGCCGATCGCGACCCCGGCGGGCACCGCCGCCTGGCCGAGGTTCCGCACCCGAGCGATCAGCTCGTACTCGTCGTCGCAGCGGACGAGCACCTTCGCGACCAGATCAGGCGCCGAGAACTCGCCCATCGGCTGGACGTTTTGCCGGTAGTTGTTGAGCCGCGGGACCGTCCAGTTGGGCACCTCGATCGCCGGGATAGCCCCGCTCTCCTCGACGTTGGTCACGTGGTACGTGTGCTGGTTCCAGATCCGCCGGGTGCGGACCCACGAGCCGCTCGCCGAGCCGAAGATCCGGATCCCAGACTGCTTGGAGGCGTCGTCGGGGCAGGCCCCCCCGTAGGCGTTCGAGGCGACGACGATGTCGGCCTGCCCGTCGTTGTCGACGTCGGCGACCAGCGGGTACTCGTAGAGGGTGCCGGTCGAATTGCAGGTGCTCTCGATCAGGCTCTCGCCGTCGACGCCGTTGTACATCCACAGGTGATACTCGTCGGAGTAGATCACCTCGGCCTTGCCGTCGCCGTTGAAGTCGAAGACCGACGAGCCGGTGACCGCGGACGAGCAGTCGTGGGTCTCCTTGAACCAAGCGACGACGTCGTCGTCGGGGATCAGGCCGTCGAGGATCTTCTTGCCGTCGAAGACCACATAACCGACCGCCCCCGCCGCGCCGATGTCGGGGATCCCGTCGCCGTTGAAGTCGGCGACCGTCGGCGGACCACCGCCGTACTCGGTGCCGGTATTGCAGAAGTCCTTGGTCGAGATGCCGTTGTTGATGTCGACGCCCTTGCGCAGGAGCACCGCCCCGTCCGGGCTCTGGGCGTCGTAGCGGACCAGCGACATCGAGTGCGGCCCCGCCGACGAGATCACCACGACCTCCGGGATCCCGTCCTTGTCAAAGTCGCCGATCCCGTGGAAGCCGCGAGGGATCGCGTTCTCAGGGTCCGAGACCTTGTCCGGGCGGAGATCCCAGAGCACCTCGCCGGTGGCCTTGTAGGCCCGCTGACCGTCGGTGACGTCGAGAAGACCATCGTCGTCGAGATCGACCAGGCCGGTGAGCTTGACCGTGGCGTCGCTCTCGGGGTCGAGCTCGATCTTGATCTCGCCGGTCTTGCCGTCGAGCAGCGTCCAGCCCACCAGGATCTCGGGGTCGCCGTCCTGATCGACGTCGCCGATCGCGGGGCTCTCGTAGCCGCAGTGGACCTTGCCGACGTCGAGCTGGGTCCAGAAGGGGGTGCCGTCGGCCCGCAGGGCGATGACCCCGGTGTTCTGCGCGAGGTC
>Ga0316189_10002767_pt1 | contig 17100 bp, 11 predicted proteins | sample LowCovwburrow_MG_FD_204930 | JGI IMG/M metagenome (GOLD analysis project Ga0316189, IMG submission 204930) | Coastal sediment microbial communities from Maine, United States - Lowes Cove worm burrow | ecosystem: Environmental > Aquatic > Marine > Coastal > Sediment | place: USA: Maine...
GTTTACGAGCGACCGGATAGTCTCCATCGTGGTTTCTTCGTCGCCTGTGAACGCAACGATAAGGTCACGGGTCGGCGTAAATTTTTCGCGCAACAGCCGTGCGAACGTGGCCGTAAGCATGGCGATGCCCATCTTGTTATCCGAGGTACCACGGCCGAAGAAGAAGCCATCTTCTTCAATCAGGGAATACGGATCTCGCTCCCAATCCGAACGAATCGCGTCTACGACGTCCATGTGTGCAAGCAGGAGAATCGGCTTCTTGTTCGAGAGGCCGTTGCCACGATATCGCACCACGAGAGAGGCCACCTCTTCTCCTGTGGAAATGATTTGCGGAATGATGACTACGTCCGCAGCGTCGATACCCGCATCGATATATCGCTGCGCAAGGTACTCGGCCATTGCCGGTACATTGCCGTGACCGGCAGCGGTACGCATTGAGATGATGTCGCGAAAAATCTCCAGCGCTTCCCTCTGGTAGTCCTTGTTGTATTTCGAACTGTGTTCCTGGGCGCCGGCCACATTAGCCAGCAACACGCACACCAGCAGAAAAGAAAACCTGAACATGACCACCCCTTTGATTGTTATTTTGTTCCCCAAGCAACATAGTATTGATGCGGCTGACAATAGCAACAAAATGGAGAGCGGCATGCGCCGGACGCTGACAAGCATTTGTTTCTTATTTTTTTCCCTCGCGGCTCAGGCTGGCACGGTACTGATTGAAGACGTCCGCATATTCAATGGTGTCGACGAAAAACCAGCGACTGGTAGCATCCTCGTTGTCGATGGCCTGATTGAGACGATCTCGAGTGACACGATCGACGCTCCCGATGGCGCAACAGTCATTGCGGGCAACAACCGCATCCTGACGCCCGGGTTTATCGACCTGCATGTCCATCTTTCCATGCATTCTCCGGCAAATTCGGGAAGGGAACACGCCACGGCGGTCGGCGCCCGCTCTGTCGCCGCAGCGAAATTCTTTCTCGACCACGGTTTCACGACAGTCCGTGACGCCGGCGGCACGCACCCGGACCTCGCACGTGCTTTCAATTCGGGACAGATCTACGGGCCGCGCGTCTATCCGTCTGGCGCTATCGTGTCCCAGACAGCGGGCCACGGCGATTGGCGCGCTCGGCACGAGCCGCATCCTGCTATCACTGGCGGCAGCCCTTATATGACCGCTGATAACGCGATCCTGGCCGATGGCGTCGACGCAACGCTCGTGGCGGTGCGTGAGAACCTCAAGAACGGGGCAACGCAGATCAAGATCATGGGTGGAGGAGGCGTCGCGTCAGAGTTCGATCCGATCCACGCGCTGCAGCCCTCCCCGGCCGAGATCCGTGCGGCCGTGCAGGCAGCCGGCGACTGGGGCACGTACGTGCTCGCTCACGCGTACACGAGCGAAGCCGTGACCAGGCTTGTTGAGAACGGCGTCAAGTGTATTGAGCACGGTCTGCTTATCGATGACAAGACCGCCAAACTCGTTGCCGAGAATGACGTCGTCATAAGCACACAACTCGTTATCTTCCGCTCCCTGCTGCGCATGCCGGGCCTGTCCGACCTCCAGAGAGAGAAGGCCCGCCAGGTTCTCGCTGGTCAGGAAAACCTGGTGCGGCTCATCAAGAAATACGACATTACGACCGGGTTCTCGACGGACTTCATCTTCGGCGAGTACCACGGCCTGCCGCGCGAGTTCACTGAACGCGCCGAGTTCTGGTCGAATGCCGAGGTGCTGCGCCAGGCAACGTCCGAGAGCGCCGAGATCATCCGTATGTCAGGCAAACTCAACCGCCACGGCAAGTTCGGCGAGATTCGTGAGGGCTGGGTCGCCGATCTGCTGCTCCATGAGGGCGAACTGCTCGACGACCTGTCCATTTTGGCCGACCCTGAAGCCAATTTGGCGCTTATAATGAAGTCTGGCGAAATCATAAAAAACACGCTCTAGCGCTCGCGGAATTGCAGATTCCGCCCATACCAGATAGGTGACAAACCGAAATATTCGGCCTTGGTTCGGTGCGCTAAGCTTGGTTAAAACGAGACCGAGAGGACCAGCTCATGCCCTATTCTACTGCCGATATCCGTAACATCTGCCTTGTCGGACCGAGCCACGCGGGAAAGACCCTGCTGACTGAAGCGCTGCTGTTCGCAGGCGGGAAAATCGCGGAAAAGGGCTCGATAGAAAAAGGAACCACAGTTTCCGACTACACACCACGCGAGAAGGAAATCGGCCACTCGCAGTTCAACTCTGTCTGTCACCTCGATCACGAGGGAATTCACGTCAACCTGGTTGACACACCGGGATACCGCGACTTCTACGGTCGCGCCAAGTCGGTGTTGCCCGCCGGCGACACGGCCGCCGTCGTCATTAACGCCCAGGCCGGGGTCGAGATGGTTGCTCGCCGCATGATGAACGCAGCACATGAGCAACGCATGTGCCGCATGATTATCGTTAACCAGATCGACGCCGAAGGCGTCAATCTGAAGAAAGTATTTAAAGAAATCCAGGAAGCATTCGGACCCGAGTGTCTGCCAATGAACCTGCCTACAGCAGATGGCAAGGCTGTCGTCGACTGTTTCTTCCAGCCCGAAGGTGACGAGACTGCATTCAGTTCCGTCAGCGAGGCGCATACGCAGATTGTCGACCAGGTCGTCGAGCTCGATGAGGAACTCATGGAGTTGTACCTCGAGCAGGGCGAGGAACTGCAGCCGGAGCAATTGCACGACCCATTCGAGAAAGCACTGCGTGAGGAGCACCTTATACCGGTTTGCTTTGTCTCGGCTGAAACCGGTGTCGGTATTCGCCAGCTGCTGCAGATTTTCGAACGCCTGATGCCGAATCCGATCGAAGCAAATCCGCCGATGTTTTTGATCGGCGAAGGAAGCGATGCCAAGGAAGTCGAGGTTCTTCCAGATCCTTCGAAGCACGCAGTCGCTCACGTATTCATGGTAAACATCGACACGTTCAAGGGACGGCTCGGCGTATTCCGCATTCACCAGGGAACCATCAACGCCGGCAATCAGCTGTACGTCGGAGACGCGCGCAAGCCATTCAAGGCGACGCAGCTACTCAAGGTCAATGGCGAAACACACTCGAAGGTCGAGACTGCCGTGCCAGGCGATATTTGCGCGGTCCCGCGCGTCGACGAGGCACATTACGGCGCCGTGTTGCACGACTCACACGACGAGGACCATTTCCACCTCAAGCCAATTGCGCTGCCACAGCCGATGTTTGGCCTCGCGATAAGGCCAAAGAACGACGCCGACGCACAAAAGACATCGGATGCGTTGCACATTGCTGAAGCCGAGGACCCGTCGGTGTATGTAGAGCACAATGCGTCTCTGAACGAGGTCGTGCTACTCGGTCTGGGCGAACTCCACCTCTCAACCATATTGCAGCAGATTGAAGACCGTTACAGCCTTGACCTCGTGACGACGCTGCCCTCCATCGCATACCGCGAGACGATCACGGCCAAAGCCGAAGGGCACCATCGCCACAAGAAACAAACCGGCGGTGCCGGCCAGTTCGGCGAAGTGTACCTGCGAATCGAACCGCTTCCGCAAGGCCGCGGTTTTGAATTCGGAAGTGCCGTGGTCGGCGGCGCCATTCCCAGCCAGTTCATCCCTGCGGTCGAGAACGGTGTACGGCAGGCGATGAAGGAAGGCGCGATGCACGGTTACCCGATGCAGGATATCAAGGTCACCGTATACGACGGCAAGCACCACAACGTTGACTCCAAGGAAATCGCATTCGTGCAGGCGGGCAAGAAGGCATTCCTGGATGCGGTGGCGAAGGCACGGCCCATCGTCATGGAGCCCATCGTCGACGTCGAATTTACGATCCCGGGCGATTGCGTCGGTGGGGTCACAGGTGACCTGTCAGGCATGCGCGGCATAATCAGCGGGACTGAGGGGCTACCCGACAATCGCCTGCTGGTTAGCGGTAAAGCACCGTTGCAGGAATTGCAGGGCTATCATTCGCGCCTGAAATCTCTGACGGGCGGCGACGGCAGCTTCACGATGGACTTCAGCCATTATGCGGAGGTGCCGCCAAACGAGCTGAAACAGTTACAGTCTGCCGCCGAGGAGGCATAAAAAAAGGGCGCCGCAAGGCGCCCTTTTCGTAACGGCGTTAATCAATAGCGCCCGTGTTGTTTGAATATGTAGTTACTGAGCTCGACGAACTCGGTGTTCATCCGATGTACGATCCGGTGTGCCGACCGCGCCACGGCGCGCATGACTTTGTAGACCAGCTGCGGGTACGAATCGACAATGGTTTCGAATGCCTCCCGCGTCAGGGACAGGACGTGTGTTTCACAAAGCGCTCGCAGCCCTACCGTGTGCGGCGAACCATCGACGAAGCTCAGCTCGCCTGCCAACTCGCCGTCCCGCAGGACAGCCAGGCTGGCAAAGTCATCAGCGCCCGTGCGTTTTACGACTTCGACCTTGCCCATCAGGATCACGTGCAACGCGTCGTCGCTGGTGCCGTCTTCGATAAGAAAGTCACCGTCGGCCAGATGGCGCTCGGTCATCAGGCTGCCCAGGATCTCTACTTCAGCGTCCGTTAGTTCGGCGCCCAGTGACGAGTGGACAATCAATCTCGCAATATCGTTCATGCGCAATACTATCCGCTGCGGAAAATACAGGGTCAATTGGGGTTAGCCACATTACTCAAATACCGTAAATATCAGGACAATATCGCCATGACGAAACTGACTAAAAGCTACATGACCGGTGAGGGTTCCGGTCAGCTGCTCTACGAAACTATTGGCAATTGCTTCGATCGTATTGTCGAGCAGTATCCCGATAGTCCCGCGTTGATCGTCCCTTTCCAGGATATCCGCTGGACCTACCGTGAACTCCAGGTGCAGGTAGACCGGTTTGCCGCCGGCCTGCTGGCCCTTGGTATCGAAGCCGGTGACCGCGTCGGAGTCTGGGGGCCCAACAGCTATGAATGGGTAGTCACACAGTTCGCAACCGCGAAAATAGGCGCGATCATGGTGTGCATCAACCCGGCATACCGCCTGTTCGAACTTGAGTTCGTTATGAACAAGGTCGAGTGCAAGGCGATTGTTTCGGCGGAGAAGTTCAAGAGCAGCGAATACCTGGCCATGCTAAACAAGCTGGCACCAGAACTTTCGTCCTGCGAGCCGGGCTACCTTCGCGCCGATAAACTTCCGTATCTGACCACTGTCATTCGCATGGGTGAAGGCCAGTCATCGGGTATGTTCAATTTCAAGGAAGTGTGTGAATTTGGTGCCGACAATGCTCACAAACGGTTCGCAGACTTGCGGACCGAGCTGGGCCCGGACGACGCAATCAATATTCAGTTCACAAGCGGAACTACCGGCAATCCCAAGGGCGCAACACTGACACACTGCAACATACTCAATAACGGTTACAACGCCGGTCTTGGTATGCGTTTGACCTCTGAAGACAAGTTATGCATGCCAGTGCCTCTCTACCATTGCTTCGGCATGGTCCTCGGCGTGCTCGCGTGCGTAACTACCGGCGCCGCTATCGTTTTGCCGAGTCCGGTGTATGACCCCGTATCGACATTGAAGGCTGTCGAGGACGAACAGTGCACTGCCCTGCACGGTGTACCAACCATGTTCGTAACCGAACTCGATCATCCGGAATTCGCGTCGTTTGATACGTCGAGTTTGCACACCGGGATCATTGCGGGCGCACCCTGCCCCGAGGAATTGATGAAGCGCATCATCGCAGACATGCACATGGACAAGGTGCTGATCGGCTATGGGCAAACCGAACTGAGCCCGGTCAATCATATGACCCTGCCGGACGATTCGCTGGAGAACCGGACGCAGACTGTCGGGCGCCCGATCCCCTACGTCGAAGTGAAAATCGTCGACCAGAACGATCGCGTAGTGCCGATAGGCGAACAGGGCGAAATCTGTACACGTGGCTACTCAGTCATGAAAGGCTACTGGAACGACGAGGAAAAGACTGCCGAGACTATTATCGATGGCTGGCTGCACTCGGGCGACCTGGGCACGATGAACGAACACGGCTACGTACGCATCACCGGGCGTATCAAGGACATGATTATCCGGGGCGGTGAGAACATCTATCCACGCGAAATCGAGGAGTTCCTGTACACCCATCCGAAGGTGAGTGAGGTCCAGGTATTCGGCGTCGAGGACCCGAGGATGGGTGAGGAAGTGTGCGCGTGGGTGCAGATCCGTGATGGTGAGTCTGCCACGGAAGATGAAATACGCGATTTTTGCAAAGGCCAGATTGCCCATTTCAAGATTCCACGATACGTACGATTTGTCTCGGAATACCCGATGACCGTGACGGGCAAAATCCGTAAGGTCGAAATGCGTGAGATGATGGCAAGGGAATTATACGGTCAGCGCAGGAACGTCGCGTTTTGAGTTTTACCGCGGATCGAGCACCCGGCGTATGAGACAACGGGGAGACGGAAGGAGATATGAGTTCGCATCCCTGGCCATCCGGCGCGGCGCACGTTCTTTTCCTTCTCGATGCTCGTCATCGTGTGGAGGAACGATTGCTCCGCGACTGGCTGACCAGTACCCGCCGTAATTCCGGATTCACCGGTGCCGCCGAACAGGTCGTCCTCAACACAAAGGGAAAGCGCGATCCGCTGAAGTTGAGCATCCTCTCCGAACAGGCGCTCCCTGCTGAAACGCTTATCATTCCGGTGCGCGTTGCCTGGCAGACATCAGCGTTTACAAAAGACGAAACACCGCGCATCCGTGATCTTTGGCGAAAACCGCGTCGACCAGGCATATGGCGTGCCCGCAACATTCTCAGGCGTCACCCGGAGCGCGCGCACTGCATTGCCGCCGAGTCCGCTACGCTGAGCAATTTGCGCGAACGCCTGCGGATCCGGTCTGGCCACGACCACACGCACATCGACCTGAGCGAATACATTTTCGATCAGGCCGCGCTGTCACTCGACGTGGCCGAACACCGGCTGCGTGGCAGCCGTTATAAAGTGCCTCGTGATGTGGCAAAGCACCTGCAGGCCCAGCCCCGGTTCCGGCAGAGACTCGCTGAACTCAGCGAAGAAACGGGCCGGTCCGTCAAGGATCTACAGAAAGAAGCCGGCGGCATCATGAAAGAGATGATCTCGACGCCCAACACCTTCTGGATCGACGCATTCGGTATGCTCAACAAGAAGATCCGCCGCATGGGCTATGAAGATGACATGGTCATCAACGAGGACGCGCTGGAGTCCATTCGTCGCATCACTTCTGATCATCCGACCGTCTTCCTGTTCACGCACAAGACCCACGTGGATGCCTTCGCCCACACGTCGGTTATGTACGAAAATGATTTTCCCGTACCGCATACGCTCGGCGGTGTGAATATGGCATTCGGAGGGCTGGGATTCATAACGCGGCGAGCTGGCGCAATATTTATTCGTCGCAGCTTCAAGGATGATCCGTTGTACAAGATGATCCTGCGGCAGTACATCGGCTACCTCATGGACAAGCGTTTTCCGTTAAGCTGGGCGTTTGAAGGTACTCGCTCTCGCGTCGGCAAGCTGATGCCTCCGATGTTCGGACTGTTGAAGTACGTGATCGAAGCAGCATACGCATCGGACGCCGAAAATCTGCACATCGTGCCGGTCGCGATTAACTACGACCTGATCAATGACGTCTCCGATTACGCCAAGGAACAGGCAGGTGGCAGCAAACGACCAGAGAGCCTGAGCTGGTTTGTCGGCTATCTGCGCGCTCTCAGACACCCGATGGGCAAGATCTACCTCGATTACGGCAAGCCCATTGTCCTCGAGCGGGCACCGGATCCCGACGACCGTGTTGCGCTTGCGAAGATCGCCATGCAGGTCGGTGTCGAAGTCAACCAGGCCAGCCCGCTCACATTGCCTGCTGTCGTTTGCATGTGTCTGCTCGGCTATGCCCCCGGCGCACTGACGCACGACGAGCTGCGTGAAGAGTTCGTCGCAGTCGTGAGTTGGGCCAGGGAACGAGGCATTCGCATTGCCGACAACCTCCTTGCCGCAAGCGAACAGCAAACGCTGCAACTCGGAGACATCCTGGTCGACGGCGGACTGATCAGTCGCTACGACGAGGGACCCGAGATCTTATACGCCATCGGACCGGACAAGCATTCGATCGCCAGTTATTACCGCAATACTACAGTGCACTACTTCGTCAGCAAGGCAATCGCAGAACTGGCGCTGTTGTACGCATCATCTGTCGACGGTGATCGGCTTGCGGCTTTCTGGAAAGATGCCGACAGGCTTCGTGACCTGTTCAAGTTCGAGTTTTTCTACGCGCCATCGGATGAATTCAGGGACGAGGTTCGCGAAGAAATCGGTCGCACGGATAACAACTGGGAATCTGCCCTGCAGGCCGACGACACCGGTGACTATGCCAGCATGTTGCTGGACAAGATGAAGCCCCTCGTCGCCCACGCAACGCTGCTCCCCTATGTCGAGGCGTACCGTATCGTCGCGAATACGGTCGCGATGCAAGCGTCCGGAACCGCGATGAATCTGAAAGACTGTGTTGCGCAATCGCTGGTCAATGGCAAGCAAGCCTGGCTGCAGCGACGAATCAGCAGCGAAGCTTCCATTGGCAAGCTGTTTTTCGAGAACGGCTACAAAATACTCGACAACAAGGGACTTATCGACAGCGATGATCCGAATATCGACGACCGCCGCAGACAAATGAGTCAGGACCTCCGGGACCTGGCACGACGCATGCGGGCCATCCGGGTGCTGGCCCACCCCGGAAAATTCTAGGAGTCCGAAATGATGTTCCAACTCAACCCACAGGATGCACAGTTCCTCTATGCGGAGACGGCACAAAACCTGACGAATGTGACGGTCGTAGCCATTTTCGATCCGTCCACGGTGCCGGGCAAGAAGACCATCCGCTACATGGACATCGTTCGTCATGTGCAGAGCCGCCTGTCAGTGAACCCCTTCATGATGCGCAAGCTGGTGCGCGTGCCGATGGACCTGGACTATCCCTATTGGGTGGACGATGAGTACTTTGATATCGACTGCCACATCCGCCACAGCCGCTTGCCGGAACCCGGCGACTGGCGCGAGCTGTGCATTTACACGGCACGCTACCACTCGCGGCCGCTGGATATGAACAGACCGTTATGGAACATGGAAGTCGTTGAGGGTCTGGACCATGTCGACGGGTTGCCCGAGGGCTGTTTCGCAATACTGACCAAGATTCACCATTCGGCCCTCGACGGCGCGGCAATCATAAGATTTTCGGCGAGCATGTCGGACCTGGATAACAAGGGAACGCCGGCAATGTCACTGGAAGAGACGCGGTTTCAGCCCAGCGACAGCCCCTCCCTCGCGACAATGCTGAGTCGCGCCACCGTTAATAATGCAGGTCTGCAGCTGAGTCTGTTCAGTTCAGCGCTGCGCGCAGCACCCGGCCTTGTAAGGGACGCGTCGAGCGCCGTGCTCAGCAAGAAGGAGCCGAAGTACCCGGTTCCGCAAACACGCTTCGACCGTGCGGTTTCGCCGCACAAGATTTTCGACGGAACGTTTTTTGACCTGGAAAAGATCAAGGCCATTGGCAAAGGCGTGGAAGGAGCGACCATTAACGATATCGTGCTGGCGATATGCGGCGGCGGGGTTCGCAAGTACCTGCAACACCACGACGACTTGCCCGGCGATTCGTTGATTGCCTGGGTGCCAGTCAATGCCCGGGACAAGGGTGTAGTCGACGCATCTGGCAACGACATCAGTGCGATGACCGTGCCAATCTTCACAGAGGTCGCGAACCCGATCGAGCGACTGCAAGCCATCCACCGCGCGACATCCGGACGGAAAAACAGCCCTTCTGGAGGGTCGGCACGGCTGCTCACCGAACTCAGCCAGCATATTCCCGCTTTGCCCCAGAAGTATGCCAGCCAGCTGTTGATCAAGGCCCGCCTGGTTTCCAGTCACTGCAACCTGTTCATATCCAATGTACAGGGCCCGTCCAAGCCCCTGTATATGTGTGGTGCACAGGTTGCGTCGACGTTTGGAATGGCGCCGCTGACCGACGGATTGGGCCTTTTCATTGCCACTCCGAGTTACAATGGCAGGATAGGTTTTCACGTGACATCGACCCGGGAAATTATGCCGGATATTCGCTTCTTCATTGAGTGCCTGGAAGCCTCCGTAGCAGAACTTCAGGACGCCACCAAGCCGAAGAAACGCGCCCGCAAGAAAGCGGCCCGCAAGACCGCGAAAGAGGCTGGAAAGAAGAGATAATCGTGTTTAGTCGACGCCAGAAACAACTGGAAACGGCCATGGCTGAGGCCACCAGTTATGAAGAATGGAAAGAGGCCGCCATTGCTCATGATGAAGACAGCGGCGCGGATCGCTGGAAGATCATGGACCAGTCCAGTCGCTACGACTTTGTGTCAATTCGCACGCGCCTGGATCACCTGCGCCACATGCGTGCGCGCCACGATGACCGGGGCCTGCTATTCGCTCTCAACGAGGGCATTCATGGCAATCTCGGGGGTATGGGCTCAAGCGCCTTGTACGGCAAAGCCAAATTCGGCACCAAGCGCCTGATCTCGGACTACGTCGAGGAGATTGCGCTCGCACTGGAGCACCTTGCCAGCGCCGACGTTGACAGCATCACGTTTGAAGAAAAACTCGATTTCTTCCGCAGAGCCAGCCACTGCTTTGGCCGCTCTGCGCTCATGATGAGCGGTTCCGGGACCCTACTGTATTTTCACGTCGGCATGGCCAAGGCATTGTGGCAGGAGCGCCTGCTACCCGACATCATTTCGGGTTCCAGTGGCGGCGCACTTGTCGGCAGCATCCTGTGTACGAGCAGCGACGATGCACTCCAGAAGGTTTTTGAGGGACAGCACGTTCCGGGGATCGACAACCGGGACGGCTGGTACGAAGAACTCCTGGCGCAGTTCAATCCGGAACAGATAACGGTCGAAGACATTTGGGAAGTGCTGCAGACGGTACTCCCGGACTTTACATTCCAGGAAGCGTTCGAATACACGGGCCGACACATGAACGTATCAGTCGCCCCGGCCGAGAGTCTGCAGAAGTCGCGACTGCTGAATGCCGACACGTCGCCCAACGTGTTCATGCGCGAAGCCGTATTGGCATCGACCGCAGTCCCGGGCATCTATCCGCCGGTGGTCCTGATGGCCAGGAATGACCAGGACGAGCGACAGGCCTATCACGGATCGCGCAAATGGGTCGACGGATCACTGAGCGATGATTTGCCCGCCAAACGACTGGCCCGCCTGTATGGCGTCAATCATTACATCGTCAGCCAGACGAATCCGTACGTCATTCCGTTTATCGCTGACAGCAAACGCAAGACGGATCCGTTCTCGGTTCTCAAGTATGGCGTCATTAGCAGTGCGCGGACATGGATCAATGCTGGCGCTGCGATCATGGAACGTCCCCTGGACAAAGTTCCTGAAATAAAGCGCGTCACCAACTCTGTTCTGTCCATCATCAACCAGAGTTATGTGGGAGACGTTAATATTCTGCCGTCTAAAAAACTCCACAATCCCCTCAAGACCCTGGCTTGGCGGACACACGACGAGATTGACGAACTCATCAATGAGGGCGAGCGCGCAACATGGCCAAAAATCGAACGAATCCGGATTCAGACCCGAATCAGCGGAACGCTGGACGAGATTCTCAACGACTATGAAGAACTGCACATCAAGCATTCCACGAAGAAAGCGCAGAAGCGCAAAGTGAGAGCGGCACCAAGCAGGAGAAAGGCAAGTTGAAACACGCAGAAGGCCTCCTGACCGTCCCGCTTTCTGACGTCGCCGGGTCCGGCAAACTGTATGAGCAGAGCTGGCTACCGGATGGCGATGCAAAAGCCGCACTGCTGATCGTCCATGGCTACGGCGAACACAGTGGCCGCTATTCGCATGTCGCAAAATACTTTGTTGAGCGCGGTTACGCCGTGTACGCCATCGACCACGATGGCCATGGCAAGTCGGATGGCTCCCCGGGCTTCGTCGAGCACTTCAGCGTGTACCTGGATGGCGTGCAGGCTCTCCTCGCGAAAATTCAGGTGGATCAGGGCGGGCTTCCGATATTTCTGGTTGGCCACAGCATGGGCGGACTCATCAGCTCTTCCTTCCTGATCGAGAATCAGGATGCGTTTGCGGGTTGCGTACTATCCGGCCCGGCTGTCAAATCCGACATCGAACCGCCTGGATGGCAACTCGCTATCATTCGCGTGCTTGCCAGGATAACGCCGAAGCTCGGTGTCCTGGGGCTCGACGCATCGGGTGTCAGTCGCGACCAGAAAGTCGTCGATGCTTACATTGCCGATCCACTTGTATTTAAAGGCAAGATCTCGGCGCGGCTGGTCGCGGAGCTGTTTGCCGCGATGCAAAACGTCATGAACAATGCATCGGCAATTACGCTGCCGATCATCTTCATGCACGGCGAAGCCGATGTTTTGGCTGCGCCGATCGGCTCAAGAGTGCTGCATGACAAGATCAGCTCCAGTGACAACACGCTGAAGCTATACCCTGGGCTCTATCACGAAATCTTCAATGAGCCGGAACAGCTTGAGGTCCTGGGTGATATGCACACCTGGCTCGAAGCGCATCTGCCAGCCTGAGAGTCCACGATGAGTATTTGAAGGAAATGATCTATGTCAGCGAAAGAACTATTCCGGGAAGATTCCTACCTTAGGACATGCGACGCAACAGTCACTGCAAGCGGTGACAACTACTTTTGCGTAGACCAGACGATCTTCTACGCATTGGGCGGCGGACAGCCCGGAGACACAGGAACCGTATCCTGGAACGGTACAACGGCCGCCATCACGGACACGCGCTACGGGGACGGCGATATCCGGCACCTCCTCGAAGAAGGTATCACGGCGCCGCCGGCCGGTGCCTCTGTGACACTGGAACTCGACTGGGACCGCCGCTACATACATATGCGCATGCACACCGCGATGCATCTTCTCGGCTCGGTCCTGCAGTATGGCGTTACCGGCGGCAACATCAGTGCCGAGAAGAGCCGTCTTGACTTCGATATGGAAGACACAGTCGATAAGGATGCGGTCCAGGCCGCACTCGCTGCGCTCGTCGAAGAAGACCATCCCATCAGTTGCCGCTGGATATCGGAAGAAGAACTCGACGCGAACCCGGACCTCGTGCGGACAATGTCTGTCCAACCACCTCGCGGCAAGGGTGCCATCCGTCTCCTCGAGATCGAAGGAGTTGACCTGCAGCCATGTGGGGGCACACATCTGCACTCCACGGCCGAGGTTGGCAGCGTGCGTATTGGCAAGGTGGAGAAGAAGGGCCGCCAGAACCGACGTGTCAATATCCATCTCGACGCATGAGCTGCAGATTCGACATTACTCGCCGTGATTTTCTGAATGGCATGGCGCTCAGCCTTGCAGCCGGCGGCACGCTGTCACCCCTGGAACTCATGGCCATGTCCGGCCGCGCTGCGGAGTACCCTCCGGCACTGACCGGCATGCGCGGCAGCCACCCCGGTTCATTCGACGTGGCACACGACCTCGCCCGGGAAGGCAAGACGTGGCCGCGACCTGCGTCCCTTACGGATGATATCTACGACCTTGTTGTCGTCGGGGGCGGTATTTCCGGATTGTCGGCTGCTCTCATGTTCCGGCAGCAAGCCGGCCCTGACGCGCGCATCCTGGTACTCGATAATCACGATGACTTCGGAGGGCACGCCAAGCGCAACGAGTTTTCTGTCGATGGCAAAACGCTCATTGGCTACGGCGGCAGCCAGTCCATCGATACGCCCGGCAATTATTCGCGTGAGGCCAGGCAACTCCTCACGGACATCGGCGTAGACACGAAACATTTTTACGACTATTTCGACCAGTCATTTTTTGCCGACCGCGAACTCGGCCAGGGAATCTATTTCAGCGCGGAACACTATGGCCGCGACGCCACGCTGCCTATAGCGGCCCGGCAATATGAACGCGGTATCGCGGACAACGTCGAGGAACTGATCAGGGCCTACCCACTGTTGCCAGAGGCGCAGGAAAGCTTCATTCGACTGCTGACCGATGCGCGAGACTATCTTGCCGGCATGGAGGCTGGCGAGAAAATAGCGCTGATGACACGCGTCAGCTACTCGGACTACCTGCGCAAGTACGCAGACGTTCACGAAGATGTCGTAACGATACTGCGAGATTTTTCGAAATCGCTGTGGGGTTTTGGCTACGACGCACTCTCGGCCCTGGAGGGCTACCGTCTTGGCATGCCAGGAACCGCGTTCCTGGACGACGCCGGGCCCATACCTTCGCCCTACGATGGCGACGAGCCGTACATCTTTCACTTCCCGGACGGCAACGCCGGCGTCGCGCGCGGCCTCGTGCGACAACTGATTCCCGCTGCGTTGCCAGGTCACAGCATGGAAGACCTGGTCGCGACACGCGTTGACTACGGCATACTGGATCTGCGCTGTAACCGCACGAGGATTCGCCTCAACAGCACGGCCGTCGATGTCCGCAACGTGGAAAATGCTAACGCCGTCGACGTGACCTATGTCCGGGATGGCAAGGCTCATCGAGTGCGCGGCCGCCATTCGATACTGGCCTGCTACAACCACACTGTGCCGCATATCTGTCCGGAAACCCCGGCTTCACAGGCCAAAGCGATTCGCTCGGCAGTCAAGGTACCGCTCGTCTATATCAATGTGGCTCTGCGCAACTGGAGAGCGTTCGACAATCTCGGGTTCGAGCGAATTTACACGCCGCAGTCCACGCTCATGCATTCATTCACGCTGGACTTCCCTGTCTCTGTCGGCAACTACAAGTTTTCACCGACACCGAACGACCCTGTCGTCGTTCACGGTGTGTACGCACCGTCGGTTCCGGACCAGGGACTGGATGAACGTCAACAGCATATAGTGGGCCGTCTCAAACTTTACGAGATGACGTTCGCTGACTTCGAACAAGGCATCGTTCGCGACATGGATGGCGCCCTCGCCGCCGGAGGCTTCGACGCCGAGCGTGACATCGCGGGTATAACCGTCAATCGCTGGCCGCACGGCTACGCTTACGAATACAACGAGCTGTATGACCCACCCGAATGGAACCGTGAAAACGGCCCCCATATCGCTGGCGCCGCGCAAATCGGGCGCATTTCAATCGCCAATTCCGATGCGTCGGCCTATGCCTATGTGGACGGCGCGATTGACGCCGCGGCGCGCGCCGTCAAAGAACAGCTGGACGCGTAGTCAGCCGATATTCTCGGCCGCTGCCCGTGCGGTGAGTATGCAGCCCGCCAGGAAAGTGCCCTCGAGCGATCGCCTGCCGCTGGCGCCACCGCCACCAAAACCGGCCGCCTCGCCTATTGCGTACAGCCCTGGAATCGGCTGCCCTGCGGCGCTCAGTGCCCTGCTCTCGAGGTCGGTCTGGATACCGCCGAGGCTCTTGCGGGTGATGAGCCGTAGCTTGATAGCAATCAACGGACCATGATCCAGGAGCGTCTTTGGTTTACACGTGCGCATGCGATCCGAGCGCCACGCACGCGCGTGCTGAATGCGCCGCAACTGGTCGTCATTCCACTGCCCCGGGCCACGACGCACGTTGTCGTCAAACACCTTCACAACCTGCTCGATGTTTTCCAGTCTCACGTCGTCGTTGCCGTCCAGTGCATGCATTTGTTGCACGAGTTCGGGCAGCGTGTCGGCCACTATGAAGTGGTCGCTTTCCTCCTGCATCTGGCGCACCAGGCGATGATTCCCCAACAGCGTCTCCTTGAGGAACGAGAACGTCCGGCTGTCGCGAATATGCGGATTATGCTCGGCACCCGAAATTGCATATTCCTTGGCAGCAATACGCCAGTTCAGAATCTGCCAGCTCCAGGGCTTCTCAAGCGCACCCAGGCGGCGGCACATGTCATTGGTATCAAAGCCAGTTATCAACGGCTCGGGCCCGATACGCGCGCCCGTGTGGTCCAGCCACAGCGCTGACTTGCACGGAATCAGGCTCAGGCCATGACCGTCGAACTGCGGAAAGGGATGCGGGATACCAGCCGCGTAGTTCCACATGTTCTCGAGGTGCGTGACCACACCGCCTTTCTGTTCGACAACATCATGCATGTGGCCATCACAATAGGGATGTGACCCGTTCAGGAGATCGGCGGGCGGATCACCCCAGTACCAGTTGTCCCGGACCTTTTGCAGATTGCCGTTGATGCCACCGGTTGCGACGATGGTCTGATCTCCGTAGAACCCCAGCTGTTCGCCCGTCGCCTCAATCTCACCGCGGCAACCGGCAATACGTCCGCCCTCTTCCACTAGATCGGAAACACGACACCCGAACACATAATTCAGCTTGTCGCGGTTTGCATGGCTGGCCAGTAATTCGACAAAGCGTTCCACGAGCGCCAGACCCGTACCCCACATGATGTGATAGCGAGGGACGCTATTGCCGGGCACATAGTTGCCACGCTCGACCCAGTTCACGGCCGGCATGAAGCGCATGCCCTTATCGCGCAACCAGTGAAATACGCGGTCGGCACTCTGTTCGACGTAGGCCTCGGCCCAGCGTTGCGGCCAGACATCCGCATCCGAGAATTCGGCGAAAGAACGCCAGTCCGACAGCGCGAGGGCCGGCGTATCGTTGACGCCCATTCGCCGCTGTGTAGGTGTGCCCACCAGCGCCATGCCACCGAACGCGGTGCGCGCCAGACCGCCAACATTGGCGGCGTCATGACGATCGATGATTGTCACCGACCTGCCTTGCTCAAGGCACTCGTGCGCGGCCACCAGCCCCGCGATACCTGCGCCAATTACTACTATGTCGCTATGGCGATCGGGCATACAATAATCCTGTAACTGTTTTTAGTTGTACATTTGTACAACATTTGTAATCTTTCGATAGTGGCATTTTCGGTAGCCTCACACAATGAATTCACGCCTGCAAAAATTCTTATTCCTGTTACTCCTTTCACCCGGACTGACCCTCGCCGCCGATGCGGAAACTGGCAAGGCGCTGTATGGCACGTGCGTCGCTTGTCATGGCGCCAACGCTGAAGGCAATGTAGAACTCCTTGCCCCGGGCCTTGCCGGCCAGTCTGAATCCTACCTGGTTCGCCAGCTCTGGGATTTCCGGAACGGCAGGCGCG
>Ga0316189_10002768_pt1 | contig 17097 bp, 15 predicted proteins | sample LowCovwburrow_MG_FD_204930 | JGI IMG/M metagenome (GOLD analysis project Ga0316189, IMG submission 204930) | Coastal sediment microbial communities from Maine, United States - Lowes Cove worm burrow | ecosystem: Environmental > Aquatic > Marine > Coastal > Sediment | place: USA: Maine...
AAATAATACCAATTATTATTTAAAATGAGCTATAACTAATTTGAATTATATTTTGTTCAGATAAAATAGAAAATTCAAGCATAGCCTTAGTTATGGTTTTATTTCATATTGAAATATGAGCAAAATAAAAACAAATTATATGGGTTATTTTGAGTGATTATTGGTATAAGAATAAAAAATCGCCCTATTTTTGAGCAAACGACAATATTTTAATGAATTTTACTAACCCTTTGGTTTATGGTGTACCTTGTTTTCTTGGTTTCATCTTACTCGAATTAACCTATAGCAAGCATAATAAAGAAAAAAAAGATTTATACCACTGGAAAGATTTGGTAGCAAGTTTAACAATGGGTATTGGTTCTACTATTTTAGCACCGCTTACAAAAACCATAGCAGCCATTGTTCTTTTTAATTTTGTTTACGAAATTTTTAATCCAGAAATAGATGGTATTCGCACTAACATTTTGGGGTGGAAATCGTTTGGATATGCTTGGTATATTTGGGTGCTCTGCCAATTATTAGATGATTTTAGCTATTATTGGTTTCATAGACAAAACCATAATGTACGCTTTCTTTGGGCAGCTCATATTGTGCATCATTCCTCAGATAAGTTTAATTTGGGTACAGCCGTAAGAAACGGTTGGTTTACAATTTTTTATAAGCCCTTTTTTTACATGTGGATTCCTGCACTTGGTTTTCCACCAGAAATGCTGGTTGTGTGCCTAGGTATTGAAGCCTTATGGCAATTTCAACTACATTCAGTTTATATTCCTAAAATGGGTATTATTGAGAAAGTATTCAATACCCATACGATGCATCAAGTTCATCATGCTCAAAACTTAGAATACATGGATAAAAATCATGGCGGATTTCTAAATATTTTTGATAAAATCTTCGGAACTTGGAAAGAACTTGACAACACTATAGACATAAAATATGGTGTTACAAAAGCTCCAAATTCTTATAATCCTTTAGTGATATTAACACATGAATATAAAGATATTTGGAACGACATGAAAAAGTCTAAAAACTGGTATCATAAATTCATGTACGCATTTGCTCCTCCTGGTTGGAGCCACGATGGGAGCACGCTTACTGTTAAACAACAACAGAAGCAATTGGCAAAATCTAGAGCTTCGGCTTCGGTGTCAAAAGATGATTCTATATATATGCCAAATAAAGAGTTGACCAACTAATTTTAAAGCTAAATATAAATTAACGCTTTAAATAATAATTTACTCCCTTAGCTTTCCACTAAAAACACTAACCTTAGAATTAAAAGGATTCCCTGAAGCACGACGAAGCATAACCACTTGTCCGCAATGCCAAAGCGCATCTGCTATTGGACCATTAATAATATTCCAGAAAGGAAATCTATCGTTGTCGAATTTAGAAATATCGTCGGATGTTCTTAAAATATCTGAAGCTTTTTTTATGTTTAATAGTGTTTGCTTTCTTTTTCCTTCAAAAGATAATTCTATATCCTCTTTTTTTCTTTTTTCACTAGACATAGAATTCAAAATAAAGTTAGATAAACCAAAAAGATGATCAATAGTTTCAGCACTAGTCCGTCCAGATTCACTAGGTTTATAATTTAAGTCTTCTTCTCGTAAACCCTCGGTTGCCCAATAATATCTAAAACCTAATCCATCAAGCATTCTTGAAGCAACAGTTCCAGCAGTATAGGTTTCTGAGTGTTCTGGGATTTCGTAATAAGGTAATTTTTCTTCACTCTGTGCCATAATAATTGAGGTAAGCATTAGGGTAAATAATAGTGCTTGTTTTTTCATTTTTATTTAGGTTCTAATAATGTCATTACATAATCGTAACTCTCGTTTAAATAAGCGGTAACACGGTCTAAATCTTTAAGCATGTCTTCGGGTATTAAAACGTATCCTTTCATTACCGCGCCATAAGATTTATAAATTGATGAATTAAATTCTTTTATATATTTTTCTTGAACGGCTTTAGAGAATCTAATTCCTATTTCACAATCTTTATTAAACAATGAAAACATATAACCATTAGCCGATGTGTAAGGCATTGTTTTTCCTTTTCTTTTAAATCTTGGGCATTTATTAACGAGTTCGTCATAAATTATTAGTTGCTCTTCCCACATATAAAAAAGTTTAAATTAATTTTTTAATTGTGCATCGTTAGAAATAGCGTTTACGCCATATTTATCAAATAAATAAACCAAAGCGGCCATTGTGGCTGCTCCTAATTCTAACTCTCTTTTATTTACTGCATCAAAGGTATCGTTTGCCGCATGATGATGATCGAAATAACGCTGAGAATCTGGACGTAAACCAGCTAATACATTGGTGCTATTTTTTAATGGTCCAACATCTGCACCGCTTCCTCCTTTTTCAAAATAATGAATTAAATAAGGCTTAAACAAAGGTTGCCAACTTAGTACTTGGTTAAAGCTAGCATCGTTACAATCGAAACTAAAACCACGTGGTGTAAATCCGCCAGCATCACTCTCTAAGGCAAAAACATGGTTTTCGCCTTTTTGTTTGGCGACTTCAGCATATTTATTTCCGCCACGTAAGCCATTTTCTTCATTCATAAATAACACGACTCTAATACTTCGTTTTGGTTTTATTCCAGAGGCTTTTAACAATCTTAAAACATCCATAGATTGTACAACACCAGCACCGTCGTCATGCGAGCCATCGCCTAAATCCCATGAATCTAAATGACCTCCAACGATCATATATTCATCTGGAAATTCAGTTCCTGTAATTTCGCCAATAACATTATAAGACAACACATCTTTTAGTTGTTTGCAGTTTTGTTTGAAATAAAATTTTAGCGATTCGTTCAATTTTAACATGGTACTTAACAATTCTGCATCGTTTGTACTGATGGCTGCAGCTGGAATGCGTTTATTAACAGGTAAATTATTGTAAGTCATGCTTCCTGTATGCGGAAAATCGTCTAATCTCAAATTCATAGAGCGTACAATAATACCAACCGCACCATATTTCGCGGCCTCAACAGCTCCCATATAACGCTGATTTACACAACCACCATAAGCATTAAAAGTACTAATTAAATCGGCTTGCATGGGCCTGTTATAAAACACTATTTTTCCTTTAATATGCTCTTCACCCAATGCTTTTAATTCTTCAAAGGTTTTAACTTCAACAATGTTTGCTTTTATCCCTAAAGGATTTGTTGCCACAGAGCCACCTAATGCACAAATATTTACCGCAGTCGCTTTTGCTGCCCCTAAACCTTGCGAGGCTGTTTCTATATAAGCATATTCTTTTGCCCCTCGGACCCATTTTGGTACCATAACAGGTTGTAACCAAACTTTGTCTAATCCTAATTTTTCTAATTCTTCTTTTGTGTATTTAACTGCTTTTTCTGCATTTAATGAACCTGATAACCTACCTCCTATTTGGTTAGATAAATAATTTAGCCAATCGTAACTTTTACCATTTGTTAAAGATTGTGTATAAATTTTTTTTAAAACGTCTTTATCTGATTGCGATTTTGATTGAATTGATAATAATATGGCTAAAAGAAAAAGGAAATATCTTAAGTGAATCATGTTTTTTTTTGATTTAAATATACTACTTCTTTAAAACTGGATGCAAAATTGACACATAAATTTATGTTAATTACATAAAGCATGCACCCTAAAGATAGACTGGTACAATGACACATACCTCAGACGAAATATTTAACAAATTGCTACATCCAAGGTTCTCGTTATAACGTTTTAAAAAGGTTGAGTAGTGAAACACTCATATTCACAATTTTCTAAACTTTAAACAAAAAACCGATAAGCAAAGCGAGTTAAAGAGTCCAAATGCTACTCGTTGTTTAACTTATTTATGTATTCGTCTAGGTTCGCCTTTACTTTATCGTCTAGCTCTGGTTCACTAATATCGGTGTATTTGCTTAAAGCATCGTACATAATTTTTGCAACAATATATCGTGCTGTAGCCTTATCGTTTGCTGGAATATTGTACCATGGCGCATGTGGTTTTGACGTTCTGTTTATGGCCTCTTCATAACAGCCTTGATATTTATCCCAAAGCGCACGCTCTTTTAAATCGTCTGGAGAAAATTTCCAATGTTTTTCTTTTTTGTTTAATCGACGGAGTAATCTGTTTTTTTGTTCCTCTTTCGAAAGGTTCAAATAAAACTTAAATATAATCGTACCGTTTTCGGCTATATGTTTTTCAAAATTATTTATTTGCTCGAAACGTTTGTCCCAAAATGCTTCATTTACATCATCAATAGAATTTATCGATGGAATCTTCTCATTTAATATATAATTGGGATGAACACGTGTTACTAGCACATTCTCGTAATGAGTTCTGTTAAAAATGGCAAATTTACCACGCTCTGGTAATGCTATATAATGTCTCCACAAATAATCGTGACCTAATTCTAAATCGGTTGGCACTTTAAAACTGTGTGATACTACGCCTCTGGCATTAAAATTTTTAAAGACCTCGCGTACTAAACTATCTTTTCCTGAGGTATCCATCCCTTGTATGCAAACTAAAACAGCATACTTATCGTGTGCATACATTGTGTTTTGAAGCTTCCCGAGTTTTTTACTTATAAACTGTAAGGCCCCTTTTAGGTCTTCTTTTGAAGCATCTAAAGGATAACTAGAAGGTTGCTCTCTTAATTTTATTTTTGAGGTGATTTTAAAATCGTTAACATTAATAGTTTTCAAAATGTATGGTTTTTATTATTGTTTTTAAATATATAAAAATGAAACCAACTTGATGAAAATTATTATTAAAAAGTTTAAATCAATCATTGAATAGGAAAGTACAAAATCGCATAAAGAGTAATTAAAAAGACATAATTTCGACAAACTACACAGCAATTCAATTGTTTTTAATATATTCGATGCACCTAGCAAATTTTTAACCCAAATTTTATGAAATACTTTGCCTTTATTTTATTTATAATAGCTACTGTAAATATAAACGGACAAACCACCAATTGCGACGAGGCTAACTCGTATCTAGTAAATGCCTATTCGCATGTTAAAGACGCATATGAGGCGAACAACATTAGCCATCTAAAATATTATGCCAACAGATCGTTAGAAGCTTTTAAACTATCAAAAAAAACATTAAGCAATTGTGGTTGCAAAATCGCATTAGACTTAGCCAATAAAAGCATTGGTTTACTTACTAAGGTTGAACCTGCTAAGACTTATGAAGATGGTCGGTATTTTGTAAAATACGCCAGAAATTTTAGTAAAGAAAGTGTTATACAAATTGATAAATGTTCATATTCAAATAGCACTAATGATAATTTTGATAAGACTAAAAATAACACGGAAATTTCCGAATTACAAAAACAGCAATTAAAATTAAAACAACAATACGAAGCCCTAAAACTTAAGGAGGAGCGTATTAAACTAGAGTTTGCGCAACAAAATGTAAAGGAATTAAGGCTTAAAAAAGAACAGTTGATTGTTTCTTATAAAGCAGTAATTAAATCAAATATTAAAAGTTTTAACGATGCTTTAAAAGTTTGCGATTGTAGCCATGCTGCCTTAAAAGAAACCAATGTAGCAATCGATATGTCAAAAAAGAGTATCGAAGCTATTAAGAGCTACTACATAAATAACCTAGAAACATTGGCTTCAAAATATTTAGCAGAATTAAGTTTATGCAAAAATTAGATGGATTTACAATAGTTTGCTTCTTTTTTATTTACTCGCAAACATTTTAACATCGGTTTCACTAACTTCGCTACCACCAAGTATAATTAAGCGTTCAATAACATTTCGAAGTTCTCGAATATTACCTGTCCAATCATAATCTTGTAATAGCTTTATAGCTTTATCTGAGAATGTTTTTTTAATTGAGCCTTGTTCGCTAGCAATTTTATCAGAAAAATAATTGATAAGCAAAGGAATGTCTTCGCGTCTATCATTTAAAGCTGGGACTCGTATTAAAATAACGGCTAAACGATGATATAAATCTTCTCTAAAACGCCCTTCTTTTATTTCCTTTTTTAAATCTTTATTAGTTGCCGCAACGACGCGTACATTTACCTTAATATCCTTATCGCTACCAACACGTTGAACACGGCTTTCTTGCAATGCACGCAACACTTTTGCTTGTGCAGACAAACTCATATCTCCTATTTCATCTAAAAAAATAGTACCCCCATTTGCGGCTTCAAATTTTCCTGCTCTGTCTTTATTAGCACTTGTAAAGGCGCCTTTTACATGCCCAAACAATTCGCTTTCAATAAGCTCGCTAGGTATAGCAGCACAATTTACTTCTATCATTGGGCCTTTTGAACGCTCACTCTTTTGATGTAACCAATGCGCTACTAATTCTTTTCCTGTTCCGTTTGGACCAGTAATAAGTACACGTGCATCTGTTGGTGCTACTTTTTCAATAATATCTTTTATGTGAGTAATGGGTTTGCTTTCGCCAATCATTTGAAAATTCTTGCTCACTTTCTTTTTGAGCAATTTATTTTCTACAACAAGTTCTTTTCTGTCTAAAGCATTTCTAACCGTATTTAGTAGCCTGTTTAAATCTGGTGGTTTAGAAATATAATCGAAAGCCCCTAAACGCATAGTATTAACCGCTGTATCTAAATCGCCATGACCAGAGATCATAACCATTGGGGTTTCTGGTTTAATTTTTTTGGTGGCTTCTAAAACTTCAACACCGTCCATTTTTGGCATTTTTATATCACATAACACCAAATCGTAATCGTCGTTCTTTATTTTTTCAATACCACGTAATCCATCTTCGGCTTCGTCAACTTGATAGGTGTCATTTTCTTCAGAAAGAATTTTTACTAAAACTCTTCTAATGGCTGCTTCATCTTCTATTATTAATATTTTAGGCATATTTTTAACTTTGTTTTTGAATAATGTGTACGTCTCTTTGTGGAAAGGGTATACTAATATTGTTTTCTCTAAATAATCTATCTATATCAAATCGCATATCACTTTTCGGTATAAGTGCCTGAAAACTATCATTTAATGTGAAAATTAATTTAAACATTAAGGCACTATCTCCAAAATTAGTAAAGACAACCAATGGTTCTGGTTTCTTAACAACCGATGGATGATTGTTTGCTACTTGCAACAGAATTTCTTTTACTAGCTGTACATCACTACCGTAAGCCACACCAACTTCAACACTTTCTCTAGTCGTTGTTCCGTTTTCTGTCCAATTATATAAACTGTTTGTTAAGTATAAATGATTAGGAATTACTAATACTTTATTATCTATTGTTACTGCACGTGTTGTTCTTAATTTAATTTCTTCAACTCTACCAACTTTTCCGTCTAGTTCAATTATATCTCCAACATGAACTGACTGGTCTATCAAAATAAAAACACCAGAAATAATATCCATAAATAATGTTTGTAGCGCTAAACCAATACCAACTAACAAAGCTGCCGAAGCCGCAAAAATAGCTGTTACTTGTACTCCAGAATTATGTAATGTTGTTAACAGAATAACTACATAAATAAACCATTTACTATAAGAGAAAAGTGAAACAAATTTCATCTTATCTTGTTCTGGGAGCTTTCTTGTTACAACTTTTCGTATTAACTTTAACAAAAACGCTGTTATTACTAAAGCAAAAATTACGACTAGTATTGTTTTTACATCAAAATGAATGTTTTCACTAAACCTGAAAGTATAATTCAATATGTTTTTTAACTCTTCCATTTTAATACTTAATCCACTTTATTAATTCTTTATAACTCGGTTTTTTTCCATACATTAAAATCCCTACTCTATAAATTTTTGCCGCAAACCAAACGGTTAGTATAAATGTAGCAATTAATATGAATAAGGACAAAAGTTGTTGCCATAAAGGTACACCAAAAGGGATACGCATTAGCATAACTACAGGTGAAGTTAATGGTATAAACGAGAAAATTGTTGATACCGTACCATGTGGGTCTTCAATCACTGTAAAAACACCAATATAAACGGCTAATATTAACGGCATTAAAATTGGTAACATGAATTGTTGGGTATCGGTTTCGTTATCTACCGCTGCTCCAATAGCGGCGTACAGCGAGCTGTATAACAAATAGCCGCTTATAAAAAACAAGATGAATGCAATGATTAAATTAGCAATGGGCAAATTGTAAAACGCCGTTAAAACATCTTGAACTTGCATATTTACATCTGGATTTTCCATGGCTTGCTGCATCATGTCTTGTTGTGGAGATTGTGCCATATCTATTCCGAAAATTGCCGATACGATAGTCATTAAAATACTTCCTAAAATTAACCAAACTACAAATTGCGTAATTCCTGCTAACGAGGTACCAATAATTTTACCCAACATGAGTTGAACGGGTTTTACAGACGATATTATAACTTCTATAATCCTGCTTGTTTTTTCTTCAATAACACTGCGCATTATCATATTGCCATAAATAATGATAAACATAAACAGCAAATAACCAGAAATACCGCCAAAAATGAGTTTAACAACACTGTCAATTTTTGATGTTTTTTCACCTTCAAAGCTCTCTTGACCAATATTCACGTTGACTTTTGAAGCTTTAATCATTTCAATATCTACACCTTTTTGTTGAAGTCTTAAATTTGTTAGTTTTTTTTCAATTCTCGACTCTAAACCTGAAATTAATGTAAGTGATGGCGATTCTTCTGAATAAAATTTAATATGCTTTGATAAGGTATCCATATCGTCAAATTTCTCAATATGCAACAAACCGTAATTAGAGCTTTTTTCAACTTTAGATTTTGCATCGTCTAAACTCATATTTTTTTCTAAAATATGATAGGTCGTGTTTTCAGAATTTTTAAAAACATCTTTTACAATTCCAGATTCATCTAATACAGAAATAACACGTGTTTTATTGTTATTTAATTGAGATAAATAGGCAACGACCGATATAAGCGCTATCATAATAATAGGGCTTAAAATAGTCATAATTATAAACGATTTATTTTTAACTTTAGTTAAATATTCGCGCTTTATTATAAGTGGTAAATGATTCATAAACTAGCTATTCTTTACTGTTTGAATAAAAATATCGTTAACACTTGGAATGAGTTCAACAAAATGAGAGACTTCGCCTTTAGAGGTTAAATAGGATAGAAAATCATTAGGTTTATCGTCTTTATTAAGCTTTATGTTTAGCTTCAACTCATTATCTAAAGTTTTAAAATTAGCTTTTGAAACACTAAATTTTTCTGATAATTCTTGTTGTAAAATGGCGTTATCGTTTGTTTTAATACCAATCTCGTAAGTATTAGTTTTGTATTTGCGTTTAACATCAACGAGTTTACCATCTAATATTTTATTTGATTGATGCAGTAATGTAATATCATCACACAATTCTTCAACAGATTCCATGCGATGTGTTGAAAAAATAATAGTAGCACCATTTTCTCGCAAACGCAAAATTTCGTCTTTAATTAAATTGGCATTTATAGGGTCGAAGCCCGAAAAAGGCTCATCGAAAATTAACAATTTTGGCTCGTGTAATACCGTAACTACAAACTGTATTTTTTGTGCCATCCCTTTTGATAATTCTTGAATTCTCTTGTTCCACCAATCGCCTATTTCTAAACGTTCGAACCAAAATTTTAATCGGGTTTTGGCTTCGGCTTTACTCAAACCTTTTAATTGGGCCAAGTATAAAGCTTGCTCGCCCACTTTCATAGATTTATACAAACCACGCTCTTCTGGTAAATAACCTATATCTTTAATATGCTTTTCGTTAAGCAATTCACCATCTAAATGTACTGTACCTGTATCTGGCATGGTTATTTGATTAATGATTCGCAAAAGTGTTGTTTTTCCTGCACCATTTGGCCCTAGCAAACCAAAAATACTACCTTTAGGCACCTCTATTGAAACGTTATTTAAGGCTTTAAAATTGCCAAAATTTTTAGAGACTGAATGAGTCACTAATAGATTATTCATTCAAAAATTTTTAGGGTTTAAAATATGTGTGATAAATATATTAAATGTTACAACTAACATGCAGAATTAATTAATAAAACGTACAGAAATTGCTTAAAAAAAACAGATTACGAAATCCTGTTTTCAACAAGGTTATCTCGGTTTTCTATATTTTATGCGTCTCTTCACGACTTAAAATAAAGAACCTCACTAAAAACAAAACCCACCCTTAATAAAATTAAGGATGGGAAAAAAATTGCTATGAAAAAGAAAAATTACCACTAAAGTTAATTAGTGATAGTTCAAATATAGCTTTTTTTTTATAATAAAAGCAAAAACTATAAGAGAACTTTGTATTTTCTATAACTAAGAAAACATATCTTTTACCTTTTCAAAAAATGATTTATCTGAACTTTCTGGCTTAGGAGAAAAATGCTCATCATCTCTCATGTTTTCAAAAAATTCTTTTTGTTGTTTGTTTAATGTTTTAGGTGTCCAAACGTTTACATGTACCAAAAGATCACCCTTACCATACCCATTAATACTTGGGATTCCTTTTCCGCGTAAGCGCAAAATTTTACCTGATTGCACGCCTGCTTCAACTTTAATACGCACTTTACCTGTAACAGTATCAATTTCTTTTGATGTGCCCAAAACAGCATCTGGATAACTTACATACAAATCGTAATGCAAATTATCGCCTTCGCGCTGTAATGTATCGTGATCTTCTTCTTCAATAGCTACTAATAAATCACCCGAAATACTATTTCCTGGAGCATCATTTCCTTTTCCAGATACTTTAAGTTGCATGCCATCTACAACGCCTGCTGGGATTTTAATAGATACGGTTTCTTCTGCGACTTTTAAGCCTTGTGCATCGGCATCGGCTGGTTTTTTATCAATGGTTTGTCCTGCACCTCCACAAACATTACAGGGTGCCGAGGTTTGCATGCGTCCTAAAATAGTGTTTGTAATGCGTGTAACTTGCCCGCTACCATTACAAGTAGAGCAAGTTCTATAAGTAGTTCCTGGTGCTTGAACTTTACGTTTTACTTTAATTTTTTTCTCAACGCCATTGGCAATTTCTTCAAGTGTTAATTTAACTCGAATTCGAAGATTGCTTCCTTTTACTCTGCGTTGGCCGCCACCACCACCAAAACCAGAAAATCCGCCACCAAAGCCACCTCCAAAAATGTCGCCAAACTGACTGAATATATCATCCATATTCATGCCACCACCGCCAAAACCACCACCGCCATTTTCAAAGGCTTGGTGTCCAAATTGGTCGTATCGTGCTTTTTTATCGGTATCACTCAAAACCTCGTAGGCTTCGGCTGCTTCTTTAAATTTCGTTTCAGCTTCTTTATTATCTGGGTTTTTATCAGGATGAAATTCAATAGCCTTTTTGCGGTATGCCTTTTTAATTTCGGCAGCACTAGCACCTTTGCTTACTCCTAATATTTCGTAATAGTCTTTTTTTGCCATATCCTATCCTTAAATCTTTTCCTAAGAAAAAGACTTTTTTAATTAATATTATTTATTGTCCAATAACAACCTTAGGGAAACGTATTATTTTTTCTCCTAGTTTATATCCTTTTTCAACCACATCGATAATTTTTCCTTTTAAATCGTCTGTTGGTGCTGGTATCTGCGTTATAGCTTCGTGGTTATCGGCATTAAAGTCATCGCCTTTTTTAATTGTGATTGCTGTTAAACCTTTTTGTTCTAATGTTTTTACCAATTTTTGATAAATTAATAGAACGCCTTTGCGCAATTCTTCAGCTTCTTTATCTTCTTCAATGTGAGTTAAAGCACGCTCAAAATCATCAAGAACTGGTAGTAACGTTTTAATTACATCTTCGCTAGCTGTTGAAAATAATTCGATTCGCTCTTTAGAGGTTCTTCTTTTATAATTTTCAAATTCTGCAAACAAACGTAAAAACTTATCTTTTTCTTGTTTTAATTCGTCTTGAAGTTTTTCTTCAACAGTTTGCTCTTCAATGGTTTGTTCTTCAATATCAACAGTTTCGGTTTGCCCGTTTTCAACCTGTTCTTTTTCTATATTTTTTTTATTTTTTTTAGACATCTTAAATTTAATTTAGCCAAATACTAAAATGAGTTGGCAAAAGTACTGCCATTATTATAAAAATGTCAAAATGTCACAAAAAAAATTTAATATTTTTTTCACCAAAAAAAAGTAATCAATTAACTAATTTTACAACTTAATCACTAAAACAAAAAAAAATGAAAAAAAGTATTGCCACAATATTTACTATTGCTGCTTTAGTAATAAGCGCTAATAGTTGTAAAGACAAAGCCAAAGAAGCAAACACCAAAGACGCAGAAACAGTTGCAACTGCTAAAGCCACTGCAGAAAAATATATTGCCGATGCAAGTGCATCTACTATTGAATGGAAAGGTTTTAAACCAACAGGCACCCATAACGGGACTATTAATATAGAAAATGGCGTATTTAGCATTACTGATGGAAAAATTAATAGTGGTTCGTTTTTAATAGATATGAAATCTATTGAAGTTTTAGATATACCTAAAGACAATGAAAAAAACGGAAAACTTACTGGACACTTAAAAAGTGCAGACTTTTTTGATGTTGAAAATTACCCAAATGCTGCTTTTGAGATTACGGGTTTAAGTGAAGCCGAAGGAAAAACCATGCTATCTGGAAACTTAACTCTTAAAGAAGCTAAAAACAATGTGACTTTTCCTGTAAAAGTTTCTAATACTAATGATGGTTTAGTATTAACTAGTGAAACATTTACTATAGACCGTTCTAAATGGAATGTAAAATATGGCTCTAAGTCGTTTTTTGATGACTTAGGTGATAAGTTTATTAATGACGATATTGAATTAAAAATTACAGTTAAGGCTACAAAGTCTTAAATTGAAAAATTATTACGAGGGTATCAAATTCCAAAAAATAAAATACGATGCAAGCATCGAGGAATTCTTTTCGATTAAACTCAAGGGGATAAAAAGTCATTTTGCTTAAGCAAAATGACTTTTTATCCCCTGTTTAATTTTCTTAAAAAAAGTAATGAAAGTCTGTTTTGTAACATAGTTATCCTTTTAACGTCATTCCGAATTTATTTCAGAATCACATTAGATTGCATACGAATACTATGAAAACTTGAAATAAACTCAGCATAACGCCACAACTAAACAAACAAAGGTTTACCCTTCATCATAGCGTTTACTTTTTCTTTAACAGCCTCTAATATCGCATCATCTTCAAAGTTAGTGATCACTTCATCAACTAAGTTAACAATAGCTATCATATCATCTTCTTTTAAACCACGTGTCGTTACGGCAGCAACCCCTAAACGAATTCCAGACGTGACAAACGGTGATTTATCATCAAAAGGCACCATGTTTTTGTTTACTGTAATATCGGCTTTTACCAAGGCGTTCTCAGCATCTTTACCAGATAGGTTTTTATTGCGTAAATCAATTAGCATACAATGGTTATCGGTTCCATTAGAAATAATATGATAATCTTTAGCAACTAAAGCGTCAGCCATAGTCGCAGCATTTTGTTTTACTTGTAATTGGTAGTGTAAAAAATTATCTGTTAAAGCTTCACCAAAAGCAATCGCTTTAGCTGCAATAATATGCTCTAAAGGCCCTCCTTGGTTTCCTGGGAAAACAGCAGAATCTAACAACGAAGACATTTTACGCAGATTACCATTTTTTAGAGTAATTCCAAATGGGTTCTCAAAATCCTGCCCCATCATAATCATACCGCCTCTAGGGCCTCTTAATGTTTTATGTGTAGTTGTGGTAACAACGTGACAGTGTGGAAGCGGATCGTTTAAAATACCTTTAGCAATTAATCCCGCTGGATGCGAAATATCTGCCATTAAAATAGCCCCAACGCTATCGGCAATAATTCTAAAACGCTTAAAATCTATATCGCGAGAATACGCCGAAGCTCCAGCAATAATTAATTTTGGCTGTTCTTTGGTCGCTATTTCTTGAATTTTATCATAATTTAAGATCCCTGTCTCCTGCTCTACACCATAAAATACTGGATTGTATAATTTACCAGAAAAATTTACTGGCGACCCGTGTGTTAAATGTCCGCCGTGAGACAAATCGAATCCTAAAATTTTGTCACCTGGTTTTAAACACGCGTGATAAACTGCTGTATTTGCTTGACTACCAGAATGTGGTTGTACATTTACATAAGCAGCACCAAATAATGCTTTTGCGCGATCAATTGCAATTTGCTCAACTTCGTCAACGACTTCGCAACCACCATAATAACGCTTTCCAGGATAGCCTTCAGCATATTTATTAGTTAACACAGAGCCCGCAGCTTCCATAACTTGGTCACTTACAAAATTCTCTGATGCAATAAGTTCTATGCCATGTAATTGGCGTTCTTTTTCGGCTTGAATAAGTTCAAAAATTTGTTCGTCGCGTTGCATAAATTTTAATTGTAGTTAAATGTTGCGCAAAAATAACAAATAGATTACTCAAATACATCAAAAAAAATATATTTACTCTTAAGTTTTAAACCGTTTTATTAACGATTAAAATAAACTTATTTTTTAAGCATTTATTTCTAATTAAATAAAAAAAATGTGTAGGTTTGATAAGAATTTAATAAACAAGTAAAATATATAGCTATGCCATTATCAGCTAACAATCCAGATAGAAAATCGTGGTTACACGTCGATAAAAACTCAGATTTCCCCATTCAAAATATTCCGTTTGGAGTATTTTTAACGCGCGATGATATTATTACCATTGGCACTCGCATTGGAGATACAGCCATAGATCTCGGTGCTTTGCATCAATTAGGATATTTTGATGACATTGCACTAACCGATGATATTTTTCTTCAAGATACCTTAAACGATTTTATTGCTGACGGCAGAAAAACATGGCGTGCTGTGAGAAATAGAATTACAGAAATTTTTGATGCTGAAAATTCAGCGTTAAAAAATAATGTTAAGCATAAAGAAATTGTACTGTTTCGTTTAGACGAAATTGAAATGCAATTACCTATTCAAATTGGTGATTATACCGATTTTTATTCAAGCATTGAGCATGCCACAAATGTAGGCTCCATGTTTAGAGATCCCGATAATGCGTTATTACCAAATTGGTTGCACATTCCTGTGGGCTATCACGGTAGAAGTTCGTCCATAATTCCTTCAGGAATTCCAATTCATCGACCACAAGGGCAAACGCTTCCTAAGGGAGCTGTCGAACCCGTTTTTGGACCAAGTAAATTAGTGGATTTCGAACTTGAAATGGCTTTTATTACAACAGATGCTAACGATTTAGGAGAGCCAATTCCTATAGACGAAGCCGAAGAATATATATTTGGATTAGTCCTTTTTAACGATTGGAGTGCACGAGATATTCAAAAATGGGAATATGTGCCTTTAGGACCTTTTTTAGCTAAAAATTTCGCCTCTTCAATTTCGCCTTGGATAGTGACTTTAGACGCTTTAGAGCCCTTTAAAGTAGATGGGCCAAAGCCTTTAAAACCACAATTAGACTACTTAAAATACAAAGGTAAAAAAAGTTACGATATAAATTTAGAGGTTTCTATTCAGCCAAACGGCGCAAAAGAAACTGTAATTAGCAAATCGAATTTTAAATACATGTACTGGAATATGTCGCAACAATTGGCGCACCATACCGTAAATGGTTGCCCTATTAATTCTGGTGATATGATGGGTAGCGGTACTATTTCTGGCCCTACACCAGACTCTTATGGTTCTATGCTAGAGTTAACATGGCGAGGTGAAAAACCTATTAAAATGAAGAATGGTACAGAGCGTAAATTTATTAATGATAACGATACCGTTATTATGCGAGGCCATTGCGAAAAAGATGGAACGCGTATTGGTTTTGGAGAAGTATCAAACAAATTACTTCCTGTTTACAAGAGAAAATAAAGCCTTGTTTTACAGCCAATTACTTCTTAATTACTGGTTTTTTTATATTTTTGGCATTACTCTTGACATAATAAGTTCATAATCTAAAAATTTCAACCTATGATAAGATTACTACCCCTAATAGTTTTAATTTCATTATGTATAGCGTGTAGTGGAAGAAAAGAAGTTGAGAAAGCTGTGAATTCCGGCAATTACGATCAAGCCATAAACACAGCCCTTAAAAAACTTAGAACAAACAAAGATTCAAAGCGAAAACACGACGTAGTTTTAATGTTGCAGGATGCCTACTATAAAGCCGAAAGTAGAGACTTAAATACCATAGAGCATCTTAAAAAAGATAACAACCCAGAATTATATCAAAAAATTTACGAGCGTTATTTAGATTTAAATGCACGACAAGAAGCTATTAAACCTATTTTACCATTAAGAGCAAATGGAAAAGATATCCCATTTAAATTTAATGATTATAGTAATACTATTATTGAATCCCGGGAAAAGCTTTCGGATTATTTATATGAAAAAGGGATTGACTTATTAGAATCTGACAACAAAATTACAATTAGAGAAGCTTATAATACACTTAATTACTTAGATCGTATAAGTCCTAATTATGAAAACACACGTGACTTATTAAACGAAGCTCACCAAAGAGGGATTAATTATATTTTAGTTACTATTAATAACGAAACGCAACAAATAATTCCAACACGTTTAGAAGACGATTTATTAAACTTTGACACATACGGGCTAAATAAATTCTGGAGTGTTTATCATGTCAATAAGACTAATAATGTTAAGTATGATTATGCGATGTACCTTAACTTAAAACAAATTAATATGTCTCCAGAGCGTATTAAAGAACGTAAAGTTTTAAGAGAAAAAGATGTAAAAGATGGTTGGGAATATCAATTAGACAGTGTTGGAAATGTTGTAAAAGACACTTTAGGTAACGATATAAAAGTTGATAAAATTATTAGAGTAAAATGTCGCTTATTAGAAACGATTCAGACAAAATCATCTCAAGTTATTGCAGATGTTGTTTATATAGATTTAGCATCAAATCAAACTTTAGACACCTTTACCATTGATAGCGAATTTATTTTTGAAAATATTTTTGCGCGATCCAGAGGAGACAAACGAGCATTAAATAAAGATGATAGAATTTTATTAGATAACAGGCGCGTACCGTTTCCTAGTAACGAGCAAATGGTTTATGATACTGGCGAAGATTTAAAACTTCAGCTAA
>Ga0316189_10002769_pt1 | contig 17095 bp, 12 predicted proteins | sample LowCovwburrow_MG_FD_204930 | JGI IMG/M metagenome (GOLD analysis project Ga0316189, IMG submission 204930) | Coastal sediment microbial communities from Maine, United States - Lowes Cove worm burrow | ecosystem: Environmental > Aquatic > Marine > Coastal > Sediment | place: USA: Maine...
ATGGTGAGCTGGTTGGTCCTGGACAAGGATGATCCCGGAATAGAAATAGAACAAATGTGGGACACCATGGGAATGCGTGGGACTGTCTCTAATAATATGAATCTTAGAGACGTCTATGTCCCTCAGCAGAGGTTGTTTCTTGGTTTTGAAGGACTGGTATTACGCAAGCTGGCTGTCGAACCCCATTTTGTTGTTGGTGGCTTTACCGCCTGTTATTTTGGCATCATTGAAGCTATGTACAAATTTACTGTTGAACACCAGAAGCGCCGAAAAATGGCTGGCCAGGAAACGCCGTTGATAGAAAATGAACTAGTTCAACACCGCATGGGCGAAATGAGCATTTATGTCGAAGCAGCCAGAGAACTGGTTTACTCGGCCGCACGTAAGGTAGTCGAAAATCGAGGGTCGCAGGATACCAATGCCGCTATTCATCGAGCCAAGTACTTTGTCGGAGAAATTGGTCCTCAAATTGCCTCAATGGCAATAAGAGCCTGTGGTGGTGGAACGATTTCGAGACATCTCCCTATGGAAAGGTATTATCGAGACATTCGATGCTGTGGCCTGATGCCGGCCAAGAGCGATGAATGCCTCTGGTATATAGGCAAGCATTGTTTCGGTACTGATATCAATAATATTGCAGAAACCTACTGGTAGTCAGGGTTCGCCACGACACTGATTTGCTTCGAAAGTATTCCATTCACGCAGGCTTTATCTCGAAATCAGAGATGCAGGTCACAGATTAATTTTGCAAATAAACCATAATCCGAAAATCAACTATTGTTGTCCTTTTACAGAATTTTCTATGATTAATTTGAGGGTTTCATGAATACGGATGTAATCAAATCGATTTTGGCTAAACATGGCCGTTTAAGCAGTGATGTCGAAACACTGAACGAAGAAAGCGATTTATACAACGCTGGTTTAACCTCGCTTGCGACAGTTGGCTTAATGCTTGCGCTCGAAGATGAGTTCGATATTGAGTTTCCTGACTCGATGCTGAGCCGACGAACGTTTGCTAGTATCGGTGCTATTGGCGAAGCAATTGCTGAGCTTAATCACTAACAGTTCTATTCATTTATCATCTCTCGGAGTAATAGCTAAATGCTAAAGCATGAATCGACTCAGCGTCAGGAATTCCTGGATTTACTGATCAAGGTTCGGCAAGTCGGCAGGGAAATCATAGAACCAGCTGCCAGCACTGTTGACGAGGAAGCGGTTTTTCCACAACAAAGTATTGATGCCTTAAAAGAGCTACAATTACTCAGCGCTTATGTGCCTGTTTCATTGGGTGGTATGGGGTTTAATGTCCTGCAAATTGCAAGGATTTGTGAAGTACTGGGACATTACTGTGGATCTACTGCAATGATCTACGCCATGCATCAGATACAGGTGGCCTGTATTGTGCACCATGCTCAATCTTCCGAATACTTTGTTAACTATTTGAAAAGGCTGGTTGAAGAGCAAAGACTGATCGCCTCTGCAACAACAGAAATCGGCGTTGGTGGTGATTTGAGATCAAGCGTCTGTGCGGTCGAAATTGCTGATGACCAGTTCAAACTATATAAACAGGCCCCGGTAATCTCTTACGGAGAAGCAGCTGATGATATTGTGATTACTGCTCGACGACATATAGACGCCGCGAAAAGCGATCAGGTGCAGGTGCTCACTCATCGTGGAGATTATGAGCTTGAGCCTATATCGAGCTGGGATTCGCTTGGTTTCCGTGGAACCTGTAGTTCGGGTTTCAACGTGACAAGCTCGGGCCAGGTGGATCAAATTCTACCCACTGCATTTGCCGATATTCTTAGTCAAACTATGCATCCGTTTGCACATATCACCTGGGGAGCACTGTGGAGTGGTATTGCAGGGAGTGCGGTAAATAAAGCAAGACAGTTTGTGCGCAATCAGGCTAAAAACAATATTGATACACCACCGATTTCGTCGATTCGCCTTGGTGAGGTCGATTCGGTTTTACAGGTCATGCGAACTAATGTTTCGGAAATCGCGAGGGAATATTTTGAAATGATAGACGATCCTGAGCTAGACTCGAATGCGTTTAGCAACTTTGGTTTCGGCATTCGGGTCAATAACCTGAAAATAAGTAGCTCGGAATTAATTGTCGATATTGTTGGCAAATCAATGCTGATTTGCGGTATTTCTAGCTATCGAAATGATTCTGGATTCAGCCTCTGTCGACACATAAGAGACGCCTATGGCGCTGCCCTAATGGTTAATAATGACCGTATAATGCTTCACAATGCTACGTTGTTATTGATGCATAAAGAGGAAGCCTGAGCAAAGCCGAGAAATGCATCAGATTTTCTCCATCAATCTGGATCGATACCAGCGACATCGTATTCATACTCAGGAACGTGACTGGGCAGAAACCAATTGTTATGTCGATATTTGGATTGAACAGTTGCATGCGCTGGGTTTTGAACCAGTTGCGGCGATGGCCTTTACCCTGGCTATCGATTTTGAAGGCGATCAATGGACCTTTTTTAAATTCCCGCTGAGTAATCTCTACACACTCTATGGTCTCGATGTGCAGGAACTCGCGGTCTGGAAACCTTTAACGAAACATATCGAAGAGCAAATTGAGCAGGGGAGACCGGTGTTGGTCGAGCTCGATTCGTATCATCTACCAGATACTGCCGGTATGGCCTACAAACTGGCACATGTGAAATCAACCGTGGCGGTTAACCTAATTGATTTAGAAAACCAGCGGCTTGGTTATTTCCATGGTCAGGGTTACTACGAACTGGAGGGTGCTGATTTTGATAGCCTCTTCTACCTCAATAGTGTTGATGACCCAGGTCGTTTGCCGCCTTACGTAGAAATAATAAAACGTCGCCAGAGAAGTGACCTGTCTTTAACAGAAATACATAAAGAATCGATAAAACAGCTACGTCAGCAATTAACAATGTTACCTGAGATCAATCCATTTATTGCATTTCAAAGTCGATTCGAAGTTGACCTGATATGGTTAAAAGAACAGGACCTGGGGGTTTTCCATCAATATTCGTTTGCAACCTTCCGGCAATTTGGCGCCTGCTATGAACTTGCCGCAAACTACCTCGAATGGCTAGTTAACCAGGGCGAATCGGATCTTGAAAATGTTATAAAAGCAATTCGATCTATTTCGGAAAATGCGAAGACTTATCAGTTCCAGCTGGCTCGTGCTATCGCACGAGGTAAAGAGCTCGATTTATCGCCAATATCTCAAATGAAAGATAGCTGGGACATCGCCATGTCTGATCTACGTCAAAAATATCTTTAAATAGGCTAAAGACCGATGCGTCTGGAAATTAATCAGAATTGGCAGCTTTGTGATTGCGATGCAGATTCGTTCAACAACCCTGTCGATCTGGAGCAGTCTAGCGGTAAATGGCTTGAAGCGACGGTACCAGGTACTGTCGCAGCGTCTCTTCGGGATCAGGGATTATGGTCAATCGATGATAATGTTGATTTTGATGCGAAGGATTGGTGGTACCGAACTAAATTCAACTTACCCGAAGGTACGGACTTTTCTGAAATCCAACTTCATTTCGATGGTCTGGCGACACTTTGTGATATCTGGCTAAACGGTGAGATGATCGGCACCAGTCAGAATATGTTTCTACCTTTGAGGCTACCCATAGCTCAGGTTAAGCATAGTGAAAATTATTTATATCTACACTTCAAGTCATTGAGTAAGGCCCTGTCAGAGAAGAAGCCTCGACCAAGGTGGAAAACCAATCTAATTGAAAACCAGAAACTTCGTTATTTTCGGACCAGCCTGCTTGGACGAATCCCGGGCTGGTCGACCGGCACGGCCCCAGTCGGCCCATGGCGAGCTGTTAAAATAGTTTCCAAATCAATGCTTTCGAATCTTAAAGTTATACCTTCTTTATCAAACAAAACGGGCAGGGTGGCAATTTCTTTTCGGTACGATTGTGGAAGCAATATGCCTCCCGAATTTCGGCTATTGATAGGCGATAACTCGATCTCACTGAAGACACAAAGTGAAGACAACGTGTTTACATGTCAGGACACGGTCTTTCTGGAAGATGTCAATCCATGGTGGCCACACACTCACGGTACACCATCACTTTATCCGGCTAAATTACTGATCCATCATGCGGAGCTAGAAGAATCAATTGATCTGCCTCGGATAGGATTTAGAAACGTTGATTTAGGCAGGGATAGAGACGAGTTTGCGCTGTCGCTAAACGGACGAATGATTTTTTGTCGTGGTGCCTGTTGGACGCCATCAGACGTTGTCTCACTGGATGATGATTCCGAAGCTCTCAGAAGTACGCTGGAATTGCTGCAGGCTTCTGGCGCCAATATGATTCGAATTGGTGGCACTATGGTTTATGCATCGCAGAATCTACTTGAGCTCTGCGACGAGCTAGGCATTATGATTTGGCAAGACTTTCTATTTGCCAATATGGACTACCCAGTCGAAGACGAAGAGTTTGCCAAAAATATCGCGTCTGAAATCAACGAACAGATTCGTCGACAATCAAACCATGCCTGTTTAACGATTTATTGCGGAAATAGCGAAGTCGAACAACAGGCAGCCATGATGGGGATTGATCCTACCGAAATTGGCAAGTTGGCTTTGCCTCGGTTAATTGATGAATTGCATAGTGATAACGAGAGTCCGGTACCACTAATTTCTTCAACGCCAATTGGCGGCGGCCTGCCATTTCATACCAACGAGGGTGTGGCACATTATTACGCAGTTGGTGCTTATAAAAGGCAGCTATCGGATGTTCGTGGGCACAATGTCCAGTTTGCAGCCGAATGTCTTGGGTTTTCTAATGTGCCTCAAAAATCTACTAGAGATATGATGTTTTCAGGGAAGTCAGTGATGACTCACCACCCACATTGGAAATCAGGCATTCCCAGGGATAGTGGAGCAGGCTGGGATTTTGAAGATGTACGTGATTTCTATTTAAATTCAAGGTACGGCCTTGATGCGATTGCCCTCCGGAGCCAGAACCCAGAAAGATACCTTCGTTTAAGCGAGGTTGTTAGCGGAGAAATGATGTCACGCGTAATGCAGGAATGGCGAAGCTCTCATAGTAGTTGTGCTGGTGCGTTGATCTGGTTTCTCAAAGACCTGAGACCGGGGGCAGGCTGGGGGATCATCGACAGCAATAATAGACCAAAGGCAGCATACTATTTTTTAAAGCAATGCTGGCAGCCGGTGAGCATCGCAATAACCGATGAAAACCTCAACGGACTTCATTTTCATGTTATCAATGAATCGGCAGATAGCATTTCAGGGAATCTGATTTTAAGAGTGATTAAAAACGGTAACGTTGAGGTACTGAAAGGTTCGATCCCGATTTCCGTGGGCGCAGGAAATACCGATCATTTTGAATCGACAAAAATACTCTCTCAATTCTTCGATGTAAACTATTGCTACAAGTTCGGCCCACTGGATCACGATGTCGTTTCGATCGAGTTGATTGATAACGAACAAAATATAATTTGCGATAATTACTTTTTCTTTGATAGCTATGATGTTGCCCGCTATCCACATGCTAGTGTCGATGTTGAAGCTTCGAATCTAGCTAATGATTGTATAAAATTGAAAATTCAGACAAGCCATTTCCTATATCGAGTTAATCTTGATTTGCCCGACTATATGCCAGACGATAATTTTTTTAATGTAATGCCCGGCAGAGTAAAGAATGTGATCATTCGGCCCATGGATAAAGTGCCAAATCGTTTCCGTGGCTATTTGAGCGCACTCAGTCTCGATGACGAAATTCGAATCGCATCGCCATTAACCCATTAAATCAACAATTATGAGACCTTCATTAAACTATCGATCGGTTTTTTTGAATAAGCTCTTTTCACACCCTTTATACTAACCTTTTATGCCTAAAAATATTATTATTGTCGGTGCACCGCGTTCAGGAACAAGCCTGACTGCGAGAATATTTACGCAGAAAGGTTACTTTGTTACTGCGGACGAATCTAACGACCTTCAGGAAGCGAATGAATTCAATCCCTACGGGTTCTGGGAGTCAGCGGGATTACGTAATTGTAATGCGGAACTTTTTGAGTCTATTGGCTTTCCATTTCTAAATACCTGGCTGCATGAGCGAATAACCGAGGATCAGGCAATGGCCTTGCTCGATCAGGAACCAACGGAAAAACATCGGAATTTTGTGAGTATTTACAATACTCACCAACCGTGGATGTGGAAAGATCCTAATCTTTGTTACACGGTTAATTATTGGTGGAAGTTGATGGATCCTGAGCAAACGGGTGTGCTCTTTTTACGCCGAGACCCAGAAGATATTTGTCATAGTTTTGTTCGCTTAAGATGGTGCCAAAATACACGTAAAGATCGGGCTAGTACCCTGGAACGAATTAACCATCATATGGATTTCGCCGAAAAAACGCTTAAGACTTATGGCATTCCTCATCTTTTTGTAAACTACAGAGACTATGAAAGGGATGCCGATGCAACCGCAGCTAAAATTGCCGATTATTTTGATATTGAATTAAGTGGTAGTGATCTCGGTTTTGAGAAAAAATTGAACACTAGTAAAGCGAATCATCTGATCTGGATTAACGCTTTCAGTGATCTCATGCCTCCCGGGCTGATGCGTTTTTTAAAAAAATTAATTCCTCAATATGTCTTCAAAAAGCTATTCCCTTCTCGGTATATTGACCGGTCGTAAAATTATCCTCAGATGTATTTCTCACGCAAATGCTCACTAATACTTTTTATTAGCTCCCTTCGACTTTCAAGTGTGGTAAAAGTGTGATCGACACTGGAAGTGATGGTAACTTTTATATTTTTCGATTTAATGCCTTTTTTTAATGCTGATCCTGCCTGCTGTAAAATCATTCTATGACCTGGGTCATTATTAGAAATAAAAAATGACAGATGCTGCTTTGCTTCAAGTAACTTTTCTATGTCTTCTTGCAAATCTTCTGGCGGGATGAGATTAAGCATTCGTGCAACAGGCTTAATCAATTGAGTGCATTTACTGGCAACCAGCTTAAGCACAAAACCACTCAATTTAATGACTTTTGCCGGATCTTTTAGTAAGTTTAACCAGACTTTTAAGCTTCTAGCCTGACCCTGGTAATAATTCTTATTCATTTCCATGTTTACCGATTCAGGAGCAAGGGTGGAATCACCTTCACGCATATAGAAAGTTAGCGGATTGATAAGTACGGTTTCAACAATATTGTGATGCTCAAGTTGTAGTTGCGCGTGAAAGGCGTTATGAGCCCCTGAACACAGTCCAATTATTATTATTCGTTCTGGGTTCAATTTTAAATTAACAGCACCTATCATTTGGTCGATGTCGTTGACTGCGTGCGAAGGATAGGGGTTTGGGTTGCTATCAGTATGTTCGGCGGGACTGTCTCCAAGCGTTGATAGGTCAAAGCGCACGCTGGTAAACTGGTGTTGTACCAATTCTCTAGCCAGATCTGTGTGTAATCGATTTGGGCCGATGTGATGGGCAGCGCCACCATTCGTTATTAATATTACTGGCTTTTCTTTAAGACCAGTTAAATTGTTATCGGGCTCACAGGTAATACCAAAAATTTTTGATGACTCGAAAGAAATCAGTGTCGATTCAGAAAAACCTCCAAATTGCTGACAGGCGAAAATCTGAGTAGGGCTTTTGTAAGGTCCTTTCGTTTTATGCTCCTGAACTTGTTTTGATATATGAAGTGAGATGATGTCGATGTCATCGACAGGTACTTCTGAAAACTGCGCCATTCTGGCCATCCGGGGCAGGGAAGGTGAAACTCGATGTTGATATGGATTTCCGTTATTCACATATTTTTGCTCTAATCTGGATAGTGCCTTCGACTCTTTACTCTGGATAGTGAAAACTGAGCTTCTAACTCGACTCTCCATTTTCACCAGGTCGATTGATTTTAAATCCTCAGCAATTGCCTTCGTAATCGGATAACCACCAGCATTTACGTAAGGTTCAAGCCCATCATTACATATTTCTAGCATGCCATCGATCATGGTTATATCGCGATAAAAAGCAGGCCCTTGTATATAGGGGTACCAGAGAATTAAATGGTCTACCGAGTGGGTTTCGAGATACTTTGCTGCGAGTAATGAGCCTGAGCGTAAAGCCACTATTGCAACCGATTTGGCGCCTATACCATTCGTAAGGTATTGATGCAGGGTGCCTATATTAGCTATCCAGTCATCCATTAAACGGGGAATAAATAGATCGTTGCTTGAATTGCCCATACCGATGTGATCGTAACGCAGCGTCGTTATCCCGTTACTTTGTAATGTTTCTGCTAGACATTTAATAGAACGATGGCAGTGTAATGACTCGGGCCCTATAGGCCCAACGATAATGACTCCTAAATCGGCGGGTTCCTCGTTGCTATGTGACCAGACAAAGCTAGCCTGATTTGTCGGTGTAGACATCCAGCCGGCAGTTGATACTGAAAGCGTGGGTAATGCATTTTTAATCATATTTGTTAATCAATTGGCATCAGTTTGAAGAGACTATCCAGGTCAGGAATATCATTTAGAACCTTTGTCATGTCAATGCTTACCATTTCTCCAGAGTAGTCGATGGCATTTTCATCGAAGAAATGTCTCACCGGCGTGTTTCGCTCAGTTTCACGATATAACAGCTGTAATCTATGCTTTATCTGAGGTTTTAATTGTGTCGATAACCATCTTAGAAAGAAATATTCGATACGGCGCTGAAATACTCGGCACGACAATACTAGCATCTCGATATTCTTTTTATCGTCAAGAAGGCAAGCTAATATTTCACCGTGGTCACCGTAACGATCAGAGACACCTGCAGTATATAGGGTGTAGCCAGAGATGAGTTTTTGATCTAATTCGTCACGCTCCAATCTGATACCGTTAATATTAAACTGGTTAGTTTTGTTGAATAATTGAAGGGCTCTTTCGTTCTTTCCATGACTTCGAATATTTATCGTAATTGTCATATTCAGCTTTTGCAGAAACTGTGTTAGATCACTTCCCTGGCTATCCGAAGAGGTGAGTCCGGCAAGTCTAGTTCGGTATAGTGAGGTGCGATTTTGATCTTCGGTAGTCACTTGCTGAATATTAAAGTTTTGTGTTAGTTCGGCGTAGAATGCGCCTATATACTGGCTGGATTCGGGAAATAGGACAGTTTTAATATCAGGAATTGCACGTTTTACTTCTTCTATTTCTAACCTGTTGTCGTCGACAAATACAAAATCGCCCACATTAAGATTTAATTCTTTCGATATCTGTTTGATTTGATTTGATTTAGGGTGGTAGCTCGCCTGAATAGTGACAAAGTCACTGTCATTCAAAACCATTTCATTTTTTACAAAGGGTAAAAGAGCCAAGTCTGGATCGTTCTTGCTAACTGCAGCTAGTAAAACACCTGAGTGTTTCAACTTCTTCAGATAAGTTTGGTAAATAAAATGAGTATAACCTCGACCAGACGGTGAGCATTGTATTGCCTGATAACCGTCTTCAGCTATCACGCCGTGCCACATAACATTATCGAGGTCGGTGACCAAAATTTTACAGGCTATCTGATTTTCCAGGTTAAGCTTCTTAGTTATTTTGGCAGCAATCAGTCCACAGGCTTTGCCACTCAACGGAATTCCTGACTCGAGATAGCTTCCGAGATTGAATACGTCTGCATCAAAAAGCACGTAACAGAGCCCATTTGCCGATTGTCTCAACTTACGCTTTATTGACTTGTCTTTTTCAAGACTAATAAAGACAGGAGGTGTTGGTGCATCGACATAAACACATAGATGATTTGACTCGCTGACCAGTTGTTCGAATTCGTCTAATCGAGTAAGGCATTCGTCAAAATCCGGTTCAGATTCGGTAATTCCAGTACGCCAGTCAAGCTCTGGCAAGAAGTCCCACGGAAATAAAATGAGGATCTGTTGTTCAGTATTGACGGCAGGTGCGACTAGATACTGTGGTAGTGTATTAAAAGGCAGGTAGTCAACATGGCAGCGAAAATCCCTTTCTACAAATTCCGCCTTTAAATAAATGTCAAGATTAGCCAGATTAGCTGAACTGGCTACAAGCAAATTGATATGTTTGCTAGGATTAGAGGCATGAACGCGCCTGGAAGCTTCCAGAAATTTCACGGCAACAATTAGTTTAGATATCGTTCAACGACTGATATGCAGCTGGCAAGCGAATCAATTCTGAGTGCATCCTGAGTGTCCATTATCAGATCGAATTCATCATCAATAGCAGAAATCAGGGCGACGTGCGCCATCGAATCCCAGGCTGGAAAATTGTTCCGTTTAATAGATTCAATTCTGTCGGTTTCGTCTAGCTCGAAAACTGCCCTAAATATATCTTCTAAGATAGTTTGATTGTCTGCATCCATATAGTTGTTTCACCTGTAAATTGCCATGCTCTATTATCGCGAGAATTACTGCTTATTGTGATTTTATCATTCAAAGTTGTGATCCGGGTCATAAAAAACATATCTCAAACAGCGGTATTCTTTGTTTTATGTATTCTGGTTTTCGAGAGCAGGATTTATCGTTTAATTTACACTCGAAAACGCTTTTTCATCTGTCTCTCAATGACTCAGCAATAGCGAATTTATTTAGTCATAATTTAATGTTCAATCGTGAATCTGAAAACATATCTCGACTTCCAGGCTATATTGGAACTGAAGAGAAAAAGCTGTTCAGCTGGATTCATTACTGTGCGGACGTTAGCAACACGGAGGTTGGTGTTGTTATATGCCCACCTCTGGGTATTGATTACATGAATTCACACAGGGCGTTGAGGCATTTAGCTGATGAATATGCCAGAGCTGGAATTCCCGCATTTCGGTTTGATTATTCAGGTTGCGGGGATTCTAGCGATCAAAACCCGGATTTAGATCAACTTGAAATTCAAATTGAGAGTATCTCGACTGCCATGCAGGCATTCAAAGCCGAAACAGGATTGCAGCGCATAGGTATTGTTGGATTTAAGTTTGGTGCGACCCTGGCAGCTTTGTTGAGCGCTCGTGTGAGAATCGATTTCCTCGCTCTGTGGGCACCGATTATTAAAGGTAAACGATATTTGAGAGAGATTCGCCTGCTACAGCAGATGAGTAATAGCAGTGATACTCAGGATCATATTGAGGCTGGCGGATTGGTTATTAATTCTGCAACCAGTCAAGCCTGGCAAGATGTCGATTTATGCTCACTTCAGCCTAAATGCCACCGTGTTTTAATCATTCCTGCCGACGAAATAAAAAACGAACAGAAATTATGTGATAGCTGGCAAGGTGACCATCGCCATGTCTCGCAATTGAACTTAGAAGGGTCATCCGACATGTTGGTTGACGCTCACTTCACTCGAATACCTTTGCCTACGATAAAGGCTATAGTTGACTGGTCGCATAGCTCAGATTTAGCACATCGAAAGTTTCAGGGAATTAATGACCGTGCACATTCGGCATGTGTTTCCACCTACCTGGAAAGTTCTCAATCAAATATAAGACAGCGATTGAAGGAATCGTGTTTTGCCTGCTTGGAAACCAACAAGTTTTTTGTTTTAACCGAGCCGGAGAAAGTTAATAGTAAATTACCTCTGATCATCTTCCTCAATTCAGGTGCTAATCATCATGTCGGACCAAACAGGTTTTATGTCACTTTGTGTCGGCAACTGGCGGTACGTGGTTTTTGTTGTATTCGAGCCGATTTGCCCGGATTGGGGGATGGTTATCTCAATAACGCAAATGAAGAAAATGTTACCTATCTTCCTGACCTGTCGAGACATATCGATAACTTACTTGGGTTAGTCGATGAGTGTTGTCCGCATGAGAATATAGTATTGGCAGGTTTATGCTCTGGTGCCTATGGTGCCTACGTTTCAGCGATCGAGTTAGATAGCCAAAAGTTGCTTGAGTGCATTTTGATTAACCCGTTGACATTTTACTGGGAAGATGGCATGACCCTTGAAAATGCAGTATCCAGGAGTTACCAGAACTGGGGATGGTATTTGCAATCACTAAAGGAACCTGCGCGGTGGTTAAAGTTTTTTCGTGGGCGGGTCAACTACGGAAACTTGCTATCTAGTATTGTTAATCGTGTGGAAATCAGGTTCGTAGCTTTTTTCAGAAAATGCACCCAGCGAGTTAGTCGCAAATCTCAACCAGGTACAGTTAGCCGAAATTTGGCAGCAGATCTTGGGAAAATCGAAAACAGAGGAATTGATGTTAGCATCGTACTTGCTGATAGCGATCCAGGCTGGGATATTCTAATGACAAATGCAGGTTCTAAAGTTAAAAAAATGATCAGTGGCAATGCTTTATCGGTATATATGATCGAGGAGGCAGACCATACATTCTCTATGAAACGATCGCGTTGCAAGGTGATTTCAGTTGTTACAGAGCATTTACATAATCGTTACGTGGCTCAATTATAATCGAGTGATGTTTCAAGAAACTATTTCGCTTCAAATAATATCTTCTTTATATTCTTTCGATCATATTTGCCATTCGGCGTTCTCGGGAATTGTTCCGTAAAGAGTTTAATATGCGTCGGAATCATATATCCAGGTAACAGGTTGACGAGTAAATTTTTTACATTTGCTATGTCAGCATTATCCAAATTCACAAGAGCGCCAATCTCAGCATGAACTTCTTCGAACTCTCCCTCTTGTCTAAAGCAAACCACGGCTTCGGAGACAGAAGGCAGTGATGCCAACGCAGATTCGATTTCGCCCAACTCAATTCGATGACCGAGGAACTTTATCTGTTCGTCTACCCGCCCTAAAAATAGATATCTTCCTTCCATATCAATTTCGACAATGTCACCCGTACAATAAAGTAGATCGTGATAGTTATTGTGTGATGGATTTTGAATAAAGCTGTCTTCAGTTCGCTTTTGATCACCGAGATAACCATAAGCAACAGAAGTGCCTCTCACTAGCAATTCGCCTTTGCTACCAACTTTCTGTGACAAACTGGCGTCTTCCAACCGAACAAACAATTCCATATTTTTCCGTGACTTACCAATTGGAATATTGTGAATTGTTTCGGTGGGAGGCACTTCTATCCTATGAAAACTGCAATCTACAGTGATTTCGGTCGGCCCATACATATTAATGTACTGAATATGAGGATAAGTTTGCATCCAGAATCTTAACGTTGTCGGGGGTAGAGATTCACCTGCACAAATAATCTGCTTAAGATGAGAAAAAAGGCCTGGTTTGAGCCGCCGTGATTGCATGAGAAGCGTTAATACAGAAGGAACACAGAAAAACAATGTTATCTGCCGCTGTTCAATCCAATTTACCAGTGACGGAATGACGGCATTGAGTTCGTCGTGCACCAGATGCAGGGTCGCGCCAGATTTAAAAGCGGTATAGATATCGAATGTCGAATTGTCAAAGTAAAGCGGAGCATGATTTGCAACAACGTCTTTATCGGTAATTTGATAAACCTCAACACACCAGTCGATATAGTCAATAATAGCCTTATGCGGAATCATGACGCCTTTAGGTATGCCTGTTGACCCGGAAGTAAACAACACATAAGCAATATCGATGGACAAATTCTGATAGTAAATTTCGCTAATGTTATCAATGCTAATTTGATCGATATTGATTAACGTGGGACGAGAATCTTCGGGGAAAAGAGTATCAATGAGTAGGCTCGACTCATTATCGACTATCAGTTTATTAGTATTTATGCTATCTAAAATTGATGTAAGCCGTTGTGCAGGTGTATGTATGTCTATAGGTACATAGCTACAATCAGCCTTCAGAATCCCAAGTATCGACTTTATCGATTTAATGCTTTTTGACAGGAAAAATGGTACAAAAGATTGGCGTCTTATTCCGGCTGAAATTAAAGTTCGAGCAAGACTGTTGCTAAATTCATCGATTTCCTGGTAGGTGATCCTTTCATTCATACAGCTCACTGCAATTTTATTGGGGTATTTTTTTGCAGACTGGCTTAAATATTCCTGAATCAATATTGTCATAATTTAGGTGGCTCGTTCTCAATAAATACTAAATGATTAATATTATATAGATACTAAAGCAGGTTTTACGTGATTGGTCTCACCTAAATGGTGCCTCCCTGAAGATGACGATGTTTACAATAGAGAAAAATTCTGATTTATGAATTAAGATAACAAAGGCCGTTTTCCCCGTTGCTGGTTTCGGCACTCGATTCCTACCAGCAACCAAAGCAAGTCCAAAGGAAAAATGCTACCCATTGTCGATAAACCGCTGATTCAATATGCGGTGGAAGAGGAGATCGAAGCCGGTATTACCGAACTTATCTTCGTTACCAGCAGTACCAAGCGTGCAATCGAAGATCATTTTGACAAAAGCTATGAACTCGAAGCGGAGTTAGAGAAAAAAGTTAAGGAAGCATCGCTCGAAGAAGTTCGTAGTATTGTGCCCAAAGGTGTGTCCTGTGTTTATGTCAGGCAACCCGAGGCGCTTGGTCTTGGGCACGCTGTGCTTTGTGCTAAGCTCGCTATTGGTGATGAACCCTTTGCCGTGATTTCGCCCGATGACCTGATCTATAACGAAGGGCCGGGCGTGATGTCGCAAATGTCGGAACCTTTTGATACCTGGGGATGCAGTCAACTCGGCGTTGAAGAAGTGCCTCCTGAAGACACGGAAAAATATGGCATTGTTAATATCAAAAGAGACGAGGATGGCAACAAAACACAGGTGGATCGAATTGTGGAGAAGCCTAAACCCGAGCAGGCGACTTCAAACCTGGCTGTCGTTGGGCGTTATATTCTATCTCCGAGGATTTTTACATTGCTGGAAAAAACCAGTCGTGGGGCAGGGGGGGAATGCAGCTTAGGGAGTGATGTGGATTGGGACCGGTTCTCTCGTAGGGGCTCGATTTATAGCGCCCGTTTCGATCCCAGTAAGCGGGCGCGATAAATCGAGCCCCTACAACACGGTTATACTAGACCTTTAGGGCGGCATTAGCGCAGCGTTATGCGCCGGATGGCTGATTGGCAACTAGCGATAAATGGCGATTTAGTATTCAGTACGCCATCTGGTCGACAGGCGTAATCTGTTATAGTTATAATAGATTTATTCATTATACAAAACAAAAAGTTACAGTAGTAGCTTAAAGTATTTTATTCCATATTGAAAACTCAATGCTCCACACAAACATAACAGAGAATCAGGCCGGACTCATGAAAATACTAGTCGTCGGTGGCGCTGGATACATTGGCTCGCACATGGTTAAAATGCTTGGATCCTTCGGCCACGATGTTGTAGTTCTGGATAGTCTCGAAAAAGGTTATCAGGATGCAGTGCTTTACGGAGAGCTCATTATCGGTGATCTGGCTGACCCCCGGCTTCTAGATCAGCTGTTTTCTGATCATGCATTTGATGGCGTCATGCATTTTGCCTCTTACATCGAAGTTGGTGAATCGGTAACTAATCCGTCCAGATATTATCGAAACAATGTCGGCAATACGCAAAATTTGCTTGATGCGATGGTTGAACATTCAGTGAATAATTTTGTGTTTTCGTCAACTGCGGCGATTTTCGGCGAGCCAGAAACCACACCAATTGACGAATCGCATAGCAAGAACCCAATCAATCCATATGGCAAAAGTAAACTCATGGTTGAGCAAATGTTAGCTGATTATGATGAAGCCTACGGTTTGAAATCAGTTGCGCTTCGTTATTTTAATGCCGCGGGTGCTGATATTGATGGGGAGCTAGGAGAGCGGCATGATCCCGAAACTCACTTAATACCTCTTATTTTGCAGGCTGCCTCAGGCCGCCGACAATCAATCCATGTTTTCGGTACCGACTATAATACTCGAGACGGCTCCTGCATCAGAGATTATATCCATATTGTCGATCTATGTTCCGCGCATCTGTTAGCTTTGAACAACCTGGTCCAGAATTCGACTAGTAAACGATACAATCTCGGAAACGGAAGTGGATATTCGGTTTTGGAAGTTATCGATGCAGTCAATAAAATTACCAGGCGGGAATTCAAGGTCGTGCATGCCGACAGAAGGGTCGGTGATCCAGCGATTCTGGTGGCGGATTCGATGTTAGCTCGAGCCGAACTGGGCTGGGTTCCGCAATACGCTGATTTGAACGGAATAGTAGCCCACGCCTGGAACTGGGAGATGCTTTAATCCAAAGGGATGCTCAACTGACACTGTATTATCAGACGACCGACGCTCTGCTCATGAACGTGCTAAATTTCGATTTTAAATTTCCCTCTATTTTGGTTAACGGCAGGTATGATCTTTAGATGTCGCCTCCGAACAGGTCGCGTGTATACACTTTATCAACGACGTCTTCTAATAAATCAGCCATGCGGTTGCTAATAATGATGTCTGCTTCGTTCTTGAACTGGTCAAGGTCGGTTAGAACCCTGGAATGAAAGAACTCAGGTTCGTCTAATACAGGTTCGAAGATGATGACTTCTATACCTTTCGCCTTGATTCGTTTCATGATGCCCTGTATTGAAGAGGACCTGAAGTTGTCCGACCCCGATTTCATGATGAGACGATAGACGCCAACTACCTTAGGGTTGCGCCGCAGGATATCTTCCACAATAAAATCTTTTCGGGTGGTATTAGACTCGACGATGGCATTAATCAGATTCTGTGGCACGTCACGGTAGTTGGCCAGTAACTGTTTTGTATCCTTGGGCAGACAGTAACCGCCATAGCCAAAACTTGGATTGTTATAGTGGGTGCCGATGCGAGGGTCTAAACCTACACCTTGAATGATTTGTTTGCTATCAAGACCATGGGTGGCGGCATAAGTGTCGAGTTCATTGAAGTATGATACGCGCATGGCTAGATAAGTATTGGCGAAGAGTTTTATTGCTTCAGCCTCTGTTGCTTCGGTGAAAAGAACAGGGATGTCCTTCTTGATAGCTCCCTGTTTGAGGAGTTCGGCGAAAATCCGGGCTCGTTCGGATCGCTCACCGACAATGATGCGGGATGGGTGTAAGTTGTCATAGAGCGCCAATCCCTCACGCAGAAATTCGGGCGAGAAGATAAGGTTTTGAGTATCGAACTTTTCACGTGCCTTTTCAGTGAAGCCGACAGGAATAGTCGATTTGATTACCATAGTAGCAGCAGGATTAAT
>Ga0316189_10002771_pt1 | contig 17093 bp, 17 predicted proteins | sample LowCovwburrow_MG_FD_204930 | JGI IMG/M metagenome (GOLD analysis project Ga0316189, IMG submission 204930) | Coastal sediment microbial communities from Maine, United States - Lowes Cove worm burrow | ecosystem: Environmental > Aquatic > Marine > Coastal > Sediment | place: USA: Maine...
CTCGTTCTTGTGCACGACCTCTACCGCCAGCAGCAAGATGCTGAGTGAAATGACCGCCTCGGTGGGCACCGACGGAATGCGCACCAGGTCCAGCGTGGCCAGCGCCAGCGTCAGGCTGTGCGCGATGGTGAATGCGGTGACGGTTTTCAGCAGCGGCCAGATGCCGTTGACGATCAGCAGCAGCGTGACCAGGAACAGCAAGTGGTCCAAGCCCTCCAGGATGTGGATGGTGCCCATCTTCCAGTAGGAAACCGCCAGTTCGGTGCGCGTGACCTGCTCGGGAACGGTGAACGCGTTGTTGGCCGAGCGCAGAATCGCCGAGTGTTCGGAGCCGTCGGCCAGCTTGACCCGCACCACGACATCCGCCGGAATCCCGACCAGGCCGTCGATCGTGAAGGTCTCACCGTTCAGTACCCGGTCGCCGGCGCTGTACGACTTGGTCTCGACCCAGGCGCCTGCTACTTGTTGACCGGAACCGGGACCCATCTGTTCCAGGAATTCGGGCAGTAACGGGGTCAGCGCCAGTACCCGGTCGCCCATGGTGGGCACTTTCCAGGTGACATCCACCCAGCCGCCGTCGCGTTCCGTCACTTCCAGCAAGGCCGGGCGGAACTCGTCGGCCGGCAATGCACCGGGCAGACTGCAAAGAATCATCAACAGCGCGGCGAAAACACCGGGCCGCAGCATCTTCAACCGAAATTTCATGATGAGCCTTCGGCTGCCTCTGCAGCCTTTGCCGAACCGGCCTCTTTCCTAGCTGCCTCGATCTGCGCATCCAGCAAGCGCTCAGCCGGCAACTCTTCGACGATGATCTCGTAGCGTTCCTTCAAGCTCTGCAGGAATTCGGCATTGAATTCCTCACGTTTCTTCATCTGCCAGTCCTCGAGCACGCGGGCCTGCACGATGTCGAATTCGGCGGGCGGCGCTTTCTGCAGGCTGTAGACGTAAACCAGGTGCACGCCGAAACCGGAAAGAACCGGGCCGTGCCACTGGCCGGGTTCGAGCTGCATGACCGACTCGGCAAAGCCGCTGCCCATCTGGCGCCGGACATCCAGTTCACTGGCGTCGCCGAAATAGTTCTGCAGCATGAAACGGTCACTCAGTTCGGCCATGTCTTCGGTCGGCTCGCCCGCTTCCCGCACTTGCTTCAGTACCCGCTCCGCGTCCACCAGCGTGGTATCACCCCTGGCATCAGGGTCGAAATAAAGCTGGGTGAAACTGATGCGGTCGGGGTCCCGGTAGGCATCCCTGTTTGCTTCGAAATACTGTTCCAGCTCACCTTCAGCGGGCTCCTGCAAGCGGGCCAGGTCGCTGGTCAGAAACTCCAGTTTCTGCGCCATGCGCCGCCGGGTGATCGGGTCGTCCTCGTTCAGGCCCATGGCCACGGCCTGGCGGTACAGCACGTCTTCCTTGATGTAAGCCTGGATCAGCCCGTCAATTTCCTGCCGGGTGGGCGGGCGGTTCCAGCGCGCCTCCCATTCGCTGATCATGCCGTTGATGCGGTTGGAATCCACCAGGATGACGTTTTCCCGGTAATCGTCCTCCGGCGCGGCAAACAGTGCGTAGGCGCCGTAGATGACTCCACCGATGATCAGAAACTGAAAAAGCGGCTCTTTCAGGAGCCGGGTCAGCGGGTTACTCACAAGCAGTTCCTTAGGTCTGTATAGACCTGAATTCATTAAGCAATCAGGGCGCACATACTAACAAAAATTGGTTGTTTATGTGTCGGCATTGGGGGTAGCAGGACTTACCAGGATCTAAAGCGCGTAAACGTGGATTTTCCCGTCTGGATGGTGAACAAACTGGACCAGGAGGCCAAACGCCTGGGGGTCACGCGACAGTCCATCATCAAGATCTGGTTGGCTGAGCGTTTGGAACGCGTTTAATCTAAAGATGCTTTCTGAACTTTAGTTGTTGCGTGTATTTCAACTCAGAGCTTTTGCAGGTGCTGCCGTATCCAAGGTAGTACGTGCTCATAATCACACGATCCTTGTTCAAGCGAGCCTACGATAAACTCATATCCAGCATCTGCATCAACTTCCAGTTTCCAGCCGTTGAGACGCAGAAACACATCACAAGTGAAAAACGCCGCCCGCTTGTTGCCGTCAACGAAAACATGATTGCTGATCATCGATTCAAACAACGCGGCGGCCATCTGCGCCAGGTCGTCATAGTAACCGGTTTGAGGACGAAACAGGGCGCTCTCCAGCAAGCCTTTGTCTCTCACGCCTTCCGTACCGCCAAACTTGTCGATCAGATGCTCATGAATGGCAATGGCCTCGTCAAGTGACAGGAACTTGACGGCGCTACTTGGCAAGACGGCGACCCAGTTCCTCGTTAGACTCGATGGAATCTTCCAGGTGCGAGAGCACGGTCGGGCGCAACCTGCGCTTGCGAACGTAATCGGCAACGGCTTCGGAAAGCAACCCGGATATGCTCTGCTGCGACTCGCTTGCGATCGACTGCAGGGCTTCCCATTCGCGTTGCTCGACTTTAGAGCTGATTTTTATCTTGGCCATGCCTTAAACTAGCATGTCATGACGCGTCATGACAAGTCAAGACAACCAGGATCTCAGGCAGTGTGCGCCACCTGCTTCGCCACAGAAGCAGGGAGATCAATGGGAATAAAAAATGATGTTGGGTACAGATAATCCTCACCGGATTCATCCACAACTCTGATTTGGCCGTGCGACTTTGCGGTGTTATCAGGTAGCCGTAAATACAATTTGCGCAACTCCAGCGATGCCTCGTAACCGGTATTGCGCTTGCAGATGACAAATTTCGATTGAGTCATGATCGTTCTATCAACTTCTTGATCTTGAATTATAGTGGGAAATCAGGAATTAAAAAGTGACCGTTTCTCAGGTCGCCGAGGTCAACCTTCGTTGAAGCAATACCGACATGTCCCTCCTGCCGTCCGCAATCAGGTTCACGACCACGCGTTGGTCTCTTACGTGGTAAATGATTCGATAGGGCTTGAAGAACACCTGTCGATAACGGGTGACACCCAGGTTTCTCAATTCAGCCGGTACCGATCGGCGCTCCGGTTTTTCACGGAGTGATTCGAGTTTGGATTGGATTCGATCCAGCACCCGCAAGGCTCGCTGCGTGGAATCATTCTGGGCGATCCACCCGACGATGTCGTTCAAATCGGCCTCGGCTGACCGGGTCAGCTCTACCGGGCAGTTCATTGCTTCAGTTTTTGCCTGGCGGCCTCGATCGCATCACTCATCGGAACGGTTTCCGACCTGTTTACTTCCGCCTCACCCAGGGCAAGGATCTTAAGCAGCGCCAGGGTTTCCTGGGTCTCCTCGTATACGCGAATATCCTGGACGACGATTTTGGCTTCGCCGTTTTGCGTGATGAACAGTGGTTCACCGGTTTCCATCACCGTTCTGACCGCCTCAGCCGTGCTTGCTTTGAGATAACTGATGGGTTTGATTTGTTTGGCCAGGGTCATGACATGCGCCTCCTTCTTATTGCTATATTCTGACCTAATTTGGCAACCTGTCAACTTCTTACTCCGCTTTAATATTTGAAAATCAAACTATGTCACTAAACTGGGGGACATAAAAAAAAGGAGGCGCAATAGCGCCTCCTGATAACCTGCACTCCTTTCTGATTCACTTGAATATCTGATGCAGATTGGGATAGAACGACGCTTTTTTAACCAGTGAAGAATCTGGCGTGTACCAGATCGGGGATGACCAGGCGCGTTCCTGGATGACGGCATCGACACCCCTTGGCGGGTCGATTCCCATGGCTTTTGCATCATAGGTAGACCAGCGCGGGGTGGGGATTTCAAGCACGCGGACGTAATACACCGCATGATGTTCGGGTTTGAAATCCGGATCGGTCCAGACCGTCATCAGTTGGTTATCGCCAATGGAATTGGAATAGCTGGCGTTCTTGATATCGACCGTGTTGCCCACCGGGGCTAGTTTTCCAGTATCCGGATTAATTGTCCGGCCGTCGGACCAGGCGACGTCATAAATTTTTTCCTGGGGGTAACCGTTTTCATACCAGCCCTTGATGATCTGGATTCGATCCAGGTTGCCGCTGTCCGGGTCTTTCAAAGCCCACACGGCAAAAGTCGGCGCCTTGGCGCCGTCGGGCATCTTGGGCAGGTCCTGCCCCATCGGCACTCCGCTGGCGTAGGCATTTTTGACGAAACCGTCGTCTTTGACCAGGCTGTCGCTATAATTCCAACCGCCGAAGAAACGCAGCCGGATCAGGGGTCCCGAGGTTCCATAGGTTTCTTTGCGGACGATCCCGTCGAAAATGGCCTCACGGGTGTTTTCCGGTGCCCAGACCGCCGTAGCCCCTGGCGAGCCGAAATTGATGGCGGCCTCACCGGCGGTTTGCTCGGCACCTGACATACGGGCCTTCACGGTGGCATCAACGTTGCCGTGGACGCCGCTGTAATTGAACTCCTCGTTGTCCGAAAACGCTGTGTGTGCATCGGCACCGGCCACGATTCCCAACTTGAACGGGTTTTCACCCAGGTATTCCTGGTACCCGACGCCATTGATCAGCGCTTCACGGACGTAGCTGTAGTTGACGCGGCCGAGAACGGGCGGATTGGTGCCGATCAAATGGCTGTATTGCAGTTCAAAACCAGCGAACTCGTCGTTGGGTGACAGGGCCGGATGGGTGTCTGACTGGCCCTTGGTCTGTATGATTTCGGTAACAGGTTCCATCGAGGCACGGCGCTTTGCATACTCGGCATCGATGGGTGTACCGTCGGAGTTACGGGGCGCGAACATCAGGCCGTTACTGAGATTCGCGTTATGCGGGACAGCAAAGACTTGCAATCCACTTTCACGCTGAACCTGCATATAAGTCCACAGATCCTCCGGGCGGTCCGAGTCGAAAGCCGAGAACTGGGCCTCGGGCCCCTTGCCGTCACGGAAAAACACGTTTCGATGCAGGTTCTGGTTGGCCGGTATGGACGTCCACTCGAAAGCAATCAAGGTGGTGAACTTGCCCGGTTCATAATGCTTGTTGGTTATCGCGATCTGTTTCTGCCAGGCGCTGGCGGTAATTTCGGGGTCGTTGAACAGTGGGTAGGGCTTGTTGACGACAAAACCTGCCGCCAGTTCTGCAAAAGCCTCGTCTCCCTGCTTCGGGTCACCCGAGAGCAACTTTTTGACGATGGGATCGTCCTTGCCCCGTTTCCTCAACTCCGAATCCGGATCGGATAACTGCGGGAACACGCCCATGTACCCCGCATGATCGGTAATGGCCGCCCAGTCATAGGGGGTTTTCTTCTGCACCATTTCACCGCTGGTGTTCTTCTTGATGGCTTCGCCCTTGGCAAAGAGGTAGGCATCATCCGGAGTATTGCGAGTCCCCATGGAATAGGCATCCGGCGAGTTCACCGTGTGCAAATGCTGCTCCCCGAAGTACACGTTATTCAGCGGATTCGGCTTGCCGGAACTGCGGCCCGGTTCGCCGATCGAATCGGCCCAGGAGAAACATGGGACCAACAGACATGAAGATATGGAAAGAGCCAAACCCAGTTTTCCTATATGCACTTTCATGTTCAAACTCCTAATTAACTCTGTTCTAAAAAGCGGGGACACAATTTCAGGTAAATGAATCCCCGCTATTACTGACCATTCCCTGAACTACTGGGATGAGGACGCCGGCCCCCAGGTATGACCGGTAATTTCTTTCAGCTTGGCCTCGATCAGCAGATCCTGCGACGGTGTGTACCAGATCGGTGAAGACCAGGCGCGCTCCTGAATGGTTGCAGCCACGTTCGCGGGCGGTTCGACGCCCAGCTTGGCCGCATCATAGGTAGTCCAGCGCGGAGTTGGAATCTCCAGCACCCTGACGTAATAGGCGGCTCTTACCATCGGGTCGAAGTCCGGGTCGGTCCACACGGCACTCAACTGGGTGTCACCTATGTCGTTGGTGTAGGTGGCCTTCTTCACATCGACGGTATTACCCACCGGTGGCAGTTTGCCGGTCGCCGCATCCGGTTTGCGATTGTCCGACCAGGCCACGTCGTAGATCTTCTCGCCCGCCAGGCCCCACTTGTTGACAAAAGCCTTGATGATCTGGATGCGATCGAGATTGCCGCTTTCCGGATCTTTCTGGGCCCAAACGGCGAAGGTCGGCGCCTTTCCGGCCATCTTCGGCAGGTCCTGTCCCATCGGCACGCCGCCGTCATAGGCCTTTTTCACAAAGTCCTTGTCCTTGTCCAGGTTCTTCGGATAATCCCAGCCGCCAAAGAACCTCAGGCGAATCAGGGTGCCGGAAGTGCCGTAAGTCTCCTTGCTCTTCATGCCATCGAAAATGGCTTCGCGTGTATTTTCTTCCGCCCATACCGCCGTTGTACCGGCTGATCCCATTACAACATTGGTGGCGCCGGATGCGTTCGGTGTCGGATCAAGCCGTTTTTTGGAGGTATCGTCCAGGACACCGTGGGAGCCGTGAAAGTTGAACTCTTCATTGTTGGAGTAACCCGAGTGCGCGTCCGCACCTGCAGCAACGCCGTATTTGAACGGGTTGCTTCCCAGTTTGTCCTCCAGCACCATGCCGTCGGCCAGTGCCTGGCGGTAATAACTGTATTTCATCTGGCCGGTCTGGCCCACGTTGATCATGTTCTGCTGAATCTCGAAATTGGCAAATTCATCGTTGGGTGAGAACAGCGGATGGGTGTCGGAACTGCCCTTGGTCTGGATGATTTCGGTCAGCGGCTCATTGGCCTGCTGACGGGCCGCATGACGCGCGTCCATGGGGCCACCGAGAAAGGTGTTGGGTGAGAACATCCAGCCGTCGGAGAGATTGCCGTTGTGGGGGATGGCGAAGTTCTCGGTCCCCTGGTTGCGTTGCGTTTCCAGGAAGGTCCAGAGGTCTTCCGGATAGATGGAATCAAACGCGGTAAAGGGCACGTAAGGCCCTTTGCCATCACGGAAGAAAACGTTCCTGTGCATGTTCCGGCCGTTTGGAATCGAGGTCCACTCGTAGGCGAGAAGGGTCGTGAACTTGCCGGGATCGTTGTACTTGTTGGCGGTGTCGGTATAACGCTTCCAGTTGCCCGCCTGGAGTTCCGTGGACACGAAGTCTGTCATCGGTTTGCCCTTTACCAGGGATCCGATAATCTGGTTGATGGCTGAATCAGGGTCATGCGGATCCGCCTTCGGGTCCCGTAAGCTCTTGGCAAGATCGGTCTGGTACAACGGGTCTTTCGAATCGATCAGCGACGGCATGACCCCGAAGTACTCCGCATGGTCAGTGATCGCCACGAAATCGTAAGGAGTGGATTTTTTAATGGTTTCGCCGTTGGTCGACAGTTTGACCTCCTTACCCATGGCCCATTGATACGCTTCGTCCCAGCTTTGACGGACCCCGACGACAAATGCGTCCGGCGAATTGGTGGTATGCAGGTGCTGCTCACCAAAATAAACGTTCTTCAGCGGATTGGGTTTCTTGGTCGACTGGCCCGACCTGCCGGGCTCGCCGATGGACCTTCCCTCCGCGGCGGTCGCCGGTCCTGAAAACAGCATAAAGACGGAGACAACAATTACAACAAAACTTTTGTTCAAGCCAGTCATGGAACGTACCTCCGAATACTTTTCAATTGCGTGTGAGTTAATTCTTGATTAAATACTGCGTATCACCGATCAATGCTTAAGAAGTTCCGGAAAGATCGGGGAGAACTGGAATTTGAGACCAAAGGTGTTATCCCTGCCCTTGTTGTTCAGTGTATAGTAAAACCCGAGTTCCATCTTCACCGGCCTTTTACCGAACAGCTTGGTGACGTTGCCGAACCGGAAGCCAAGCGGGACAGAACTCAGATTGTTCTTCCAGTCGTAGGTAATGGTCTGATCCGTCCAAGCCCAGTATCCCCAGCTTTTATGGCCCACGAGGACAGCTTGTACTGTTAATAAATTGACGCTCTGTGCGCTGTCTTTTCCGGCAAACGACCACTGGTTGTAGGCCAGCACACCCCATATGCCCCACTGGTTGGTTTTGTTGATGTACACAGTAGCAGGGCCGGCTTGCCACTTGTTGCTGCTGAATTCATCAGCACCTATGGGTACGCTTCCCGCGACTCCAAGACCCAATGTGCCTGACTTGAGTGGAAAAAATTGAAGATCCAACAAAAACAAGTCACCAAACCCGGTTTTTCCGCTGGTATTGACCACGGGCAGCGCCGGGCGGAAAACGTTTCTCTTCGTCAGAGGCAATACCGGTTGCAGCAAGTAAGTATTGGCAATGTTGTTGTCATCGGAAGTGCCGGTGGTCCAGAGATAAGTCTGGAACATGGTCAGGATTGCGGTCGGGTCGCTAGCCGCTGCGGTAAGATCCGTTCCGCCTGCCGTGCTTGCGCCCGATGCATGCGTGGGGTGTTCCGGGGTGCTGTGGGGTTGATCATCATGCGGCGGATCGAATGTTCTCTGCCCGGGCGCCGCCGGGCCTTCCGCCTCCGAGGTGGAGTCTTGTGCGCCGTCGCTCTGTTCCTCTGCATCCGCCGCCCAGGCGCCGGTCCCAAACAGTGACAGTCCAAGCAATAGTAAAAATAGACAAATATTTTTCAGAGACATTCTTACACCTCTAGCTGCTGGCTTCTGGCTGCTGGCTTCTGGCTTCTGGCTTCTGGCTTCTGGATTAAATCCTTTTTCTATGGAGTTACCGCTGATAATACCCCAACAATGATAATACCCCAAACACTGATACTCCATTACTCAAACTGATCCGGCACGTGTAGGTAAACACGTGAGCAAACACTACGGAATTTGCAGGAATCCCAAGATGCCGCAGCCTAAGATTAACCACTTGAAGTTCTCACTTCTGGCCTTTTTGGGCCATTAGCACTGATTTACGACCCAGGACCATCAAGCTTGCATCCATCCACCCTGACGCAATGCCTTACAATGTCAGTGTCGTCGATATCGCTTTCTCCAGCGGCTTGGTCAGTTCTTCGCCTGGTCCACGATCTTGTTGGCCTGGATCCAGGGCATCATCGCGCGCAGCTTGGCGCCCACCTGCTCGATACCATGCGCCGCGTTGGCTTCGCGCGCCGCGGTCATTTCCGGGTAACCCGTGGCGCCCTCGTTCAGGAACCGTTTCGCGTATGCACCGTTCTGGATATTGGCCAGCGCCTCGCGCATAGCGGCACGGGATTCTTCATTGATGATCTTGGGGCCGGTGACGTACTCACCATACTCGGCGTTGTTCGAGATCGAGTAGTTCATGTTGGCCACGCCACCCTCGAACATCAGGTCGACGATCAGTTTCAACTCGTGCAGGCACTCGAAATATGCCATCTCGGCCGGGTAGCCTGCCTCGGTCAGCACTTCAAAACCGGCCTTGACCAGCTCGACACAGCCACCGCACAGCACGGCCTGTTCACCGAACAGGTCGGTTTCGCACTCGTCCTTGAAGGTGGTCTCGATAATGCCGGTGCGGCCGCCCCCGATGGCGGAGGCATAGGAAAGCGCCGTCGCCTTGGCCGTACCGGAAGCGTCCTGCGCCACCGCGACCAGGTCGGGAATGCCGCGGCCGGCGGCGAACTCCGAGCGCACCGTGTGGCCGGGCGCCTTGGGCGCGATCATGATCACGTCCAGGTCCGGACGCGGCACCACCTCGCCGTATAAAACCGAAAAGCCGTGCGCAAAGGCCAGCGTGGCATCCTGAGCCAGGAATGGCTCGACCGATTCGATGTACATCTGCCGGTGAAACTCGTCGGGCGTCAGGATCATCACGACGTCAGCGTCTTTAACCGCGTCGGATACGTCTGCGACCTTCAGGCCATGGGCTTCCGCCTTGGCCCGTGAAGACGAGCCCGGGCGCAGGCCCACGGTCACGTCCACGCCGCTGTCCTGCAGGTTGCAGGCGTGCGCGTGCCCCTGCGAGCCATAACCGATGATCGCTACTTTCTTGCCCTGGATGATCGAGAGATCGCAATCCCTGTCGTAATAAACCTGCATGGTGTTCACCTTTATATATATGTTGGATTGCATGAACTATACGGGCCTTTATTTATTGCGTAAAATGATATATATGCATTCTTATATTGCGTTTTACGCATAACTAAACCATGGACAACCGTGCGCTGAGGCAATTCATCAACCTGGCCGAGACCCTGCACTTCGGGCGCGCCAGCGAGGCCAGCAACATCAGCCCCTCGGCGCTCAGCCGTGGCATTGCAAGAATCGAACAGGAAGTGGGCGCCACCCTGTTCGAGCGGAATAACCGCAGCGTCTCGCTGACCCACGCCGGCCGGCTGTTTCTGGAGTACGCCCGGGAATCGCTGGGCGAATGGGACACGCTCCGCAACCGGCTGATGGAAGAAGCGGCCCAACTGCAGGGCGAAGTCAGCGTGTATTGCTCAGTGACCGCCAGCTACAGTTTCCTGTTCGATATCCTGACCCGCTTCCGGCAGGACTACCCCGGGGTCGGCATCAAGCTGCATACCGGCGACCCGGAGGACGCCATCACCCGGGTGCAGTCGGGTGCCGAGGACATCGCCATCGGCGCGCGGCCCGGCAGGTTGGCGGCCGGGCTCGCGTTCAAGCCGATTGCCGTTTCGCCGCTGGTTTTCATCGCTGCCAGTGGCGAAAACCGACGGCATGACGGGCAGCATCGTGGCGCGGACTCAAGCTGGGAAGAAACGCCGATGATCCTGCCGGAAAGGGGCCTGGCCCGCCGGCGGGTAGACGAGTGGTTTCGCGCGAAGGGCATCTCGCCAAGGGTTTATGTCCAGGTTGCCGGCAACGAAGCGATCGTCAGCATGGTCAGCCTGGGATTGGGGGTCGGCGTGGTACCGCAAATCGTCTTGGAAAACAGCCCATTGGCCGGTAAGGTACGGCTACTGGAAGCAAAGCCTCGATTGGAAGCCTATGAAGTCGGATTGTTCACACTGAAAAAGAAGCTGGGTAGTCCAATCATCAAGGCTTTCTGGGATGAACTGCCATGACATCCATGTCTATCCTGCAAACTGTTTTGCTCACCATCTGCATTTCGGCGCTGAACCCCGCCATTCTGCACGCCCAGACAGATCCTGCCCGGGACAGCGAACCCGCCAATGCGGAAGCTGTCATCGAGGATGTCCCATGCCCGCCCGATACCGATGACTGCGAGTCCGGGCAGACGCTTGCCTATGAAGAAGAGGAACAGGAGAAAGTCACGGACGCCAGCTCAAAATCCGTCGAATCGGACCTGGCCACTGACAACATGCTCAAACCGGCCATTTTCCCCCTCGACCCGATAGAGGTCAGATTGAATCGCTTCTACGAGTTCAAGGACCGGGTCCAGCAATCCAGCGGGCTCAAATGGGCCGTTGACTACACCGTCCTGATGCAACATGCCTCGTTCACCGAAAGCGGGGAGGACACCGCGTCCAGCAGCGTATTCCGGATCCTCGGCACCTGGCTGAACGTTGGTGACCGGGACAAGGCCCATGGAAAACTGGTCTGGAAAATGGAAACCCGCAACCCGATATTCGGCAACCCGACGCCCCGTGACATGGGTTTCGACACCGGGTCGGCGCTCAGCACCGCCAACTTCAAGGAGCTAGACTACTGGGGCATTACCGATCTCTACTGGGCGCAGCGTTTCAATGGCGCGGAACACGCTTTCCTGGTCGGCCACATGGACCCCGGCGACTGGGCCGACCAGTACCCCGGCCTTAATGCCTGGACATCGTTCATGAACGATGCGTTCTACAATAACCCCACCGAGGCCATCCCCAAGCGCGGCTTCGGCATTGTCGGACAAACGTTCTTCACCGATAACCTGTACCTGATGGGCGGCGTTCACGACGCCAATGGCAAGGACGGCAAGCTGGATTTTTCCAGTTTCTGGAACAACCGGGAATGGTTCAAGTGGGCGGAATTCGGTTATCGGGGCAGCAAGCGCAACGTATCGGCCCGCCACAACGTGCACCTGCATTACTGGCACCAGGACGAACGCGAGGAAGCGGCCGTCGAGAAAAGCTGGGGGTGGGCATTCACCTACAGCGCAAAGAATGACCGGGGCGGGTTGGCCTTTGTGCGCGCCGGCTATTCCAAAGGTGACGCCGCCCAGATGCGGCGGTTCATCGGCGCCGGAGGCACCTTCAGACTGTTCGGAAGAGACACCCTGGGCATGGCGGTGAGCTGGGGCTCACCGCCGGACAAAACCCTGCGCAACCAGGTTACCGGTGAAATTTTCTACCGGGTCCACGTCACCCAGAACCTGACGATCACACCCAACTGGCAGCTTACTTTTCGCCCGTCGTTCACGTTGGAGAAGGATTGGGTGTCGATTCCAGGCTTGCGGATGCGGCTGGTGTTTTAATAATGCAGGGAGTTCCAGTAATATATAAATTTCACAGCCTTCAAGGCTGAATCATGCCAGAAAAAAATATCATAACCGTAAGAACGGCCATTGCACTGGGTATCGGTTCCATGGTCGGTGCAGGCATCTTTGCATTGATGGGTGAAGCGGCCGCAGTGGCGGGTTCCGCGGTCTGGCTGTCTTTCGGGATGGCCGGCATCATCGCGCTGCTGACAGGTCATTCGTTCGTCGAACTGGGCATTCGCTACCCGACCCGAGGCGGCATTGTCGAATACCTGGTCAGGGCTTACGGCGTGGGCATATTCTCCGGCGGCTGTTCGATCCTTTACTACATCGCCCAGCTGATCGGCATGTCCATGATAGCGATGGCGTTCGGCAAGTTCGCGTCGAAACTGATCGGTATCGAGGAAAACCTGGAATTCTGGGACCACGCATTTGCCAGCGGGTTGATCCTGGTCCTGGTGTTCCTGACGCTGGCCGGCTCCACGCTGATCCGCAAGGTGCAGAAAGTGTTCGTCATGACCAACCTGGTGATCCTGGCCGGCTTCGCAGTGCTGCTGTCCGGCCAGGCCGGGGGAGACCTGGTTCACGCGGATTCCTGGCCAACCATCACGCCCCTGCTGGGCAGCCTGGCGCTGACCTTTTTTGCGTTTACCGGTTTTGCCGTGATCAGCAACGCGGCCGGGCAAATGGCCAAACCGGAGCGCGACCTGCCGCGTGCAATGTACGCCACGATCGTCATTGTCATGGTGCTCTATTTAGCGGTGGCCCTGGCAGTGGTCGGATCGGTCAGCGCTGAAGAGCTAGCCAGTAGCGGGCCAATGCTGCTGGTCCAGGCGGCCCGTTCAGCATTTGGTGAGATCGGCTACTACGTGCTGCTGATCAGCGCCCTGGCGGCGACTGTCACCTGCCTGAACGGCGGCCTGTTCGGCGTCACCAACATCACCTTCACCCTGGCCGAGAAAGGCCAGTTGCCTTCCCGCTTCATGAAGGAAGTGCGTGCCAGCACCCGCGGCCTGACCATTTCCGCGGTGCTGGCGCTGATCATGATCAACTTCCTGTCGCTGTCCACGGTCGCCCTGCTCGGCGGTGCGACCACGCTGATGGTCTACTCCCTGGTCAACATCGGGGCACTGCGGCTGATTACCGACGCGGGCTATCACCGGATATTGATCCTGTTGAGCGTGGTGGTGTGTGTGCTCACCATCCTGATCTGGACGGTGCACACCTTCAGGACATCGCCGCAAACACTGTCGGTGTTTTTCTTCTTCATGGCGATCTCGTTCGTGGCGGAGTGGCTGCTGCAGAAAATCAAGGGCAGGAAAATCAGGCCGATTCATGCTGCGTGAATGCTAACTTCCGTTTCGAGCTTTTTACCTAGCCGGATACGTGCTTCTTCTATGTCGAAGTCGGCCTGGAGCCCCATCCAGAATGCCTCGGTAGTTCCGAAATAGCGGGCCAGACGCAATGCGGTATCGGCAGTGACAGAGCGTTTTCCATGAACAATTTCATTGATACGGCGGGGCGGCACCCCGATTCCCCGGGCAATGCGGTTCTGGCTCAATCCCATCGGTACCAGGAACTCTTCCAGAAGCACCTCACCGGGGTGAATGTTTTCCAATTTGTTCACTTTGGCCACCTCCATCAATGGTAGTCCACGATTTCAACGTTCTCGGCATCGCCATCCATCCAAACGAAGCAGATTCGCCATTGATCGTTGATTCGAATACTATGCTGTCCGCTTCGCTTACCCCGCAGCGCTTCGAACGAATTCCATTCCAGATTTTTTCTGTTTCTCTGGAACGAAAGCTCTTGATCATGGACTGAGTATAACGTCACGCGTTATATAACGCAACGCGTTATGGCAGGGCGTCCACTCAAGCATGATGGCGAATTCTTTTTTTGATCGCCCTTAATTTTATTTGTTGCGTGTCACCTTCGAATTTCGGGATGGAAACACTTATATATTGGATTACGAGGATTACCATCGATGACTATGCATAACCCCCCTCATCCGGGTGAGTTCATACGTACGATTTATCTCGAGCCTTTCGCCATGAGCGCCCGCTCACTCGCTGAAAGCCTCGCGGTATCTCCATCGACACTCAACCGGGTCATCACCGGGAAAAGCGGTATCAGCCCGGACATGGCCCTGCGTTTATCCAAGGCCCTGGGTCGGTCTGCTGAGAGTTGGCTGGCGATGCAGGATCATTATGACCTGTGGCAGGCAAAACAAACCGTCAAGCTCGACCGGGTCCGACCCGTTGAGTTTGCCGCACCTTGAGGACGGGCTGCCATCGCTCCTGGCCGGAGTAAACCATTAGTGCGCCACGCTTTGCCAGTGCTGCCCTTCGCAGAACAAAGAAATGCAGCCGTCAACGTCCAGTTCATCTCCGTGTACTTCCATCTTGGATTTATACACCTTTTCATGCACCGGATCCCAGATGGTGCCCTTTGAATAGGTGCCATCACCGTGATCCTTCATGTTCTCGATGATGAGTTTGCCCAGATTCGAGTAGCCCGGGTCTTCGCCGGACGCAGTTACCGCCTTGCTGATGACACCGCAGGTAAGTGAGGCATCCGATTCGCAAGGTGCTATCGTCACTTCAAGGTAAGCCCCCTCTTCATCCTTTTCAGTGCTCCAGACTCCATTCGCACTGCCCGCAGCTGCCATCGCGGGTCCACTTACAATCATCAGGCAAAGACATGCCGATAAAATACGCATTCGATTCTCCTTTGAGTTTACGCCTCAGAACACCAATTGTAATCGAGTGGAAACCGCGAAGGTGTTGTCAATCCTGGGTCTGACTGATTTTAGCCATTGAAGATTCAGCGACAACCTGAGCGACGGCAGAATGGCCGCATTGTAGTATCCTTCGACGCCCTGACCGTCATCAAGCTTTTCTATTAATCCCTTTTCTGTCAGGCCGTTGTAAAAGTAACCCACGCCAAACATGTCGTCGGGCCGGCCGTCAATCACCCCGCGGGCTCCTAATCCGAGAGCCACGCTTGTTTTCCACGGATTGGTTTTATCGTCGGCAAAGGTCAGGCGCCCGAAAATGCCCCAACCCGCAAGGTCCTGTTTCCGGTTCATCAGATCGAGTGGACCGTCGTGAGATTCCTTCGTAGAGATGTACTGCCAGAAAGTGCCACCCGCTATCCAGGAGTGGTCTTTAGTCGACCCCACGCCCGGACCGGGAGGCGGTACGGGAAGACCCCCGCCAAATTTCGTGAAATCCTTGTCGAAAAGATAGATGAAATTTCCCGTCACGCCACCCGGCAGGCCACCCATCTGATACTGGTAGCCCACTGAAGTGATGGAAGCTCCTCCCTTGTCATCCAGGTCCTTGAAGCAGTTGCTGGAAACGCATTCCGTGGCGCTGGTCAGCATGGTCACGATGTTCCACCGCTCGTTTGGCAGGATGACCATGCCTACTCCGAGCGTGGAGGCGGGAACGATCAATTGCGACGTCCCGTAATTGAGACTCCAGTTCATGAACTGGGTACGCCCGCGCCCGGTTGCGAACTCGTTCATGTCGCCGTTGCCGAACAGGTCCAACTTGCCGGCGAGCAGGCCAAACTTCGTCGACAACATCTGCAGGTAGGACAGCTGGGTCACGGCCAGCCCGTAACCTTCGTCAAAATCGGTGTAGTTGGTAGGGGTGAGGGCGGCCGTGTTCATCGGCACCCCCTGACCCGTGTTCAATATGCCGCTGTTGCCCCAGCGGGACTCGGCACGCAACGTGAGCAATGCCCCCGGCAGAATGTCCGCGCGCATCAGGTCCCAGTTCAGGTCATAGGTCAGGTTTCCGCCCATCTCGATATCGTTGGTGGTGCCACCATCAACGGCCGTGTCGGTCCAGGTCACCGTGTCGATGTCCCACTGGAAACCGTTGTCATGGGCCCGCTCAGTACGCTGCCCTTTGAAATCACCGGCCAGGTAATCGCGCACTCCCACCGGGCCGCTATAGTTGGGAATCGGCAGAATGCCGGGGGGCATTGCCGGTTCGCCACCGCCATCGGCGGCTTCCTCGGCCGTCGCCTGCTGGTCCGCAACCTGGTCCCCGGAATCTTGCTGCTCCGCATGGACCGCGAAAGACAACAAGAACCCAAATAAAAGAACTATAAAAATGGACTTTTTCATTACCTTAATTCCTCGGCCGTTCTTACCCTGATCTGATTATAAGCATGGTCAGCGAGATCATTGGACATATGGCAGTCTCTGCTTGATATCGATCACACCGACACAAAGTGAAGAGGCCGGAACTCATCAGGGTTGATAACGCTGATGCAATCCCGGCCTCCTGTTTCTATATAGCCGTTATGCTACAGCCCATCCGGCCAGCGCAGTGGTCTCGTGGTGAACGGTGCGATCGGCGCGGGGCGCTTTGTCAGGCCGTTCTGCTTCAAACGCCACACGAACTGGTCGAAGCGGTCACCGCCGAAGAAGGGCTCATCCTGGCCGTCGATAACCATCGTCGGGACACCGCCGTGGCCGGTGCGGGCCAGGCCCTCGGCGTGGTCAATCCAGCACTGGTCGACTTCTTCGGGGTTTTCCCGGATGTAGGCGATCGCCTCGTCGTAATCGAGACCATCGACCCGGTTCATATACTCCTTCACGTAATTGGGCCAGTGACCCTTGGCATAATCGTCAGCGGCTTCCGGATTATTCGGATGAACCACGCCGCTCCAGATCAGGTAGGAAACCTGGTTGATGTAATCGAGCGCTTTACCCTGCAGAAACGCGTAGCAGGCCAGGCGTGTGACCCAGAATACATAAGGCTGTTTTTCGGGCGGAT
>Ga0316189_10002772_pt1 | contig 17090 bp, 14 predicted proteins | sample LowCovwburrow_MG_FD_204930 | JGI IMG/M metagenome (GOLD analysis project Ga0316189, IMG submission 204930) | Coastal sediment microbial communities from Maine, United States - Lowes Cove worm burrow | ecosystem: Environmental > Aquatic > Marine > Coastal > Sediment | place: USA: Maine...
AAGGGAGAGATCTGTTACCTCACCGGCATGAGCGGGGCCGGAAAAACTACCCTGCTTCGCATGCTGTGCGGAATTGATACACCGGATCGAGGATATATTGAGGTTGCAGGTAAGGAACTGAATAAATTAACCGGTGCGCAAATGCAGGAGTTGCGTCGGAGCATCGGGGTGGCATACCAGGATTTTAAACTGCTACCGGACAAAACCGTTGCCCAGAATATTGCCTTTTCCATGGAAGTGGCCTATCGGAGCAGGTCGTTTATCCGGCAACGAACCGGGAAATTATTGTCTCTGCTTCGGCTGTCCGACAAGGTGAATACCCGGGCCGGGAAGCTTTCCAGGGGAGAACAGCAGCGGGTGTCCATTGCCAGGGCCGTAGCCAATGATCCGGTACTTCTCCTTGCTGACGAGCCCACCGGTAATCTTGATACAGAGACCACCGAGTTGGTGATGGACCTCTTTCATCATTATAACGAGAAAGGGACGACCTTGCTTATCGCCACCCATGATCACTCTATTTATAATTATCCGGGCAGTAAAGTCGTCACCATTGAACAGGGACGGATGCTTGTTGCCGGTGAGTCGAATAATTCCGGCGAATCCACTGAATCCACTGTACCTATTGCGTCCACAGCTGCGACCGGTGCGACCGATACCGCCACTCTGAAGGCAGCGAAAAGCGGTCATCAGGAGGACAAGCTCGGTGATCAGATTATCATGAACAGAGACCTCGGTGATCTCGGAGATATTGATCTTGGGGAGCTTGGTGTTCTTGGGGATGTCAGGGGAAAAGGGGCGGGAGTATGAAGTTTCTTTTTGCTGTTCTCAGCCAGACCTGGCGCAATATTATTGAGACCTGGCGCAGTCAGGTTCTCTCTCTGGTGACTATTACCCTGTCTGTCCTGATTTTTGCTTTTTTTTACCTGGTCTACATGAATGCCTTGCATGCAGGCGATCTCTTGAATAATGATCTCCGCCTGATTGTTTATCTGGAAGAGCAGCCGGATCATGCCTTGCAGGAGGAATATCGCCATAAAATTGAAAAATTTGATCAGGTTGAAAAGATAGAGTTTGTTTCTCGCTTAGAGGCCTATGATCGTTTTAAAGAACAACTGAATGAAAATCAGGATGTTTTGCAGGAAATACCCCATGATTTTCTGCCATCCTCCATTGAGATTTTCCCCAAGAGAAGCCTGGATACACTGTCGCGGATAAAACTCTTTTCCGAATATCTCCAGTCTCTTCCGGGAGTGCTCAAGGTGCAGTATGGTAGGGAGTGGGTGGAGCGATTTTATTCCTTTATCCAGTTGCTTCGTATTATTGTGTTTCTTTCAGGTGCATTACTCGTCTTGACCACAACCTTTATGATGGGGCATTCTATTCGCCTGACCATGTTGACTCGAAAAAAAGAGCTGGAATTATTGCGCCTGGTGGGTGCTTCGGATAACTATATTCGCTTTCCTTTTTTCCTGGAAGGTGCCATTCTTGGAGTCCTTGGGGCCGGGACCGGACTCGGCGCTCTCTACCTCCTGTTCAGTTGGATTCAGCTTCGTTTCAGCGGGCAGGCAATGCAGGGGATGTTCACCTTTAATTTTTTCAGTGGAACATCTGTCGGCATGATAATTTTATTGGCTGTACTCCTCTGCGCAGGGGGAAGTTTCACCTCAACCCGCAAGATTCTCAATCTGTGAGCATGAAGGCCTGTATATTACTGCGTCCTTTGTTGATACGCCTTTTCCTGCCGTTTCTTTGCATTGCCCTTGGTCTGGGAGATTGTCCGGGAGAGGCGGTGGTCGCATCAAATGAGCAGAATAAGGTGAGGATCCATATCGGGGAGTTGCAGCATGATATCAAGATACAGCTTGATAAAATTCAGCAGAAGAATGAGGCTGAGCGTGAGATTCTTGACCAGCTGGATGATATAAATCGTAAGCTTACTCGACAGAAGAAAAAAACAACGGTTCTGCTACGACGATTAACTGAACAGAAAAAAGTGTTGCAGGGTCTCAATGAGAAAATCGATCAGGCGGAAGAGAAGCGAAAGAGTCTTCAGGGGCATATGCTGAAGAGGCTCCGTTCCTTTTACATGATGGGGAGGCTCGGCATGCTCAATGTGACCTTTTCTAAGAAGGAGCTGCCTGAGCTTATGCTTTTTTCCGATTCATTTGACAATCTGGTTGCGTATGATAAAGATGTTGTCGTGCAGTACCGAGATGCCATGAATGAACTGGAGCAGACCGTGCTCTCGCGTGAGCTGGAAAAATCATTGCTTGAAGAACTGGTTCATCAGGGTGAGGAGGAGCAGCAGGTCCTCTTTGTCCTGCGTGCGGAGCAGGAGCAGTTGCTGGATGCGATCAAGCAGGAAAAAAGCGTGTATCAACTGGCTGTTGATGAGATGCGTCAGGCTGAACAGGATCTGCATGATGACCTGATGAGGCTCAGGATTGAGGAGAAGCTTGATAAGGAACAAGGGCTCCTTTTAGGAAAAGGGCGATTATCCTCTCCTGTTACGGGCACTGTACTCTATCGATTCGGAGATATTATTCGGACCGGTTTGAGAAAAGGGGATACCATGAGGGGTATAACCGTTGCCATTGAATCGGGAACTTCGGTACATGCCGTGTACAGGGGCAAGGTCGTGTTTGCCGATTATAAACGCGGTTACGGCAATGCTGTTATTATTGATCACGGGGGAAACTACTTCACCATTACAGCCCGGCTTGATGAAATTTTTGTTCATAAGGGAGGTAGAGTTGAGCAGGATCAAGAGATTGGTTCCAGCGGCGATATTGCAACGCTTTATGATCCTGGCGTGTATTTTGAAATTCGGCACGGGAATATGCCGTTGAATCCTTTGGAATGGCTTCGGATAGACAAAAGTTCTGAAAATAAATTTTAGCACGTTATGTTGAATAAGTAGTTGGTTGTTAATTTGTATAATTTTAATAGACCAACGGTCTGGTTGAGACATCTTTTTGAACACGTTTTTTGGAGTGGCTCATTATCTTTCGTTAGGGGTTTGGTGCGAATTCATTTCATCTTTTTGATTTTTATGAAGAGAAAATTTTTACAGCTCATTCTGCTCTTGTTTTGCATCATTTTTGCTTATCCGGTGTATTCCGAAACCGAGAAAGGGCGGAAGGAAGCGGAGACCTATAAACATCTTGAGACCTTTGCCAATGTGCTTGATCTCTTGCAAAAGCATTATGTGGATAAGGTGGAGAGCAGTGATGTCCTTATAGGGGCCATCAACGGCATGCTGAGTTCGCTTGATCCCCACTCTTCATATATGTCGCCGGAGGATTTTAAGGAGCTTCAGGAGGACACCAGGGGGAGCTTTAGCGGGATAGGGATTGAGGTGACGGTTCGTGACGGAGTTTTGACCGTGGTTTCCCCGATTGTCGGTACGCCCGCTTTTAAACAGGGTGTCAAGGCGGGTGATCAGATTGTCAGGATCAATGATATATCAACCCAAGGTATGACTTTGCCGGATGCCGTGAAGCTGCTCCGTGGAAATAAAGGGGAAAAAGTTGCGATCACGATCAGGCGTGCCGGTCTGAATGAGCTGCTGGATATGGTGTTTGTGCGTGATATTATTCCGCACCACTCAGTGATTGCGCAAAAGTTTGGAGACGGTTTTCATCGTATTCAGATTACAAGTTTTCAGGCCACCACCACCCGTGATTTTAAGAAGGCGTTGCGCAAGGCGGCACAGGACGGGGTGATTCAGGGGCTTATTCTTGATCTGCGTAATAATCCCGGCGGACTGCTTGATCAGGCTGTGCAGGTTGCTGATGTTTTCCTTGAAAGCGGAGTTATCGTGACGACAAGAGGGCGTGAAAAAGAAAGTGATATGCATTTTGAGGCACAACGCAGAAAAATCCGATATACCTTTCCGGCGGTTGTGCTGGTGAACGGAGGCTCCGCCAGTGCTTCTGAAATTGTTGCCGGTGCCTTGCAGGATCATAAAAGGGCTTTGATTCTCGGGACACGTACCTTCGGCAAGGGTTCTGTACAGACAGTCGTTCCTCTGCCCAACGGAGCAGGTGTCCGATTGACCACTGCTCGTTATTATACTCCGAGCGGGAGGTCTATCCAGGCAACAGGAATTGTGCCGGATATGATTATTCCTTATGAGAAAAAAGAGATAACAGGGCAGGGGAGTGCCCCTGATATTCGCCTGAGAGAAGAAGATCTGCCGCATCATTTTAAAAACAGCAGCCATAAAAAGGTTAATGATCAGGAGCAAAAAAAGAAGAAAAAAATTCAGCCGGAAAATCTTGCCGCAAAAGAAGTTGCTGATCAGTTGGTAAAGGATAACCAGTTGCATGCCGCTCTATTTATTCTGAAAAACATGGTCGGCAGCTTACGGAAACACTGAGACGGATCTGAGGGGAATGATCGTTTCTTTCTTATGCCCCCGGTTGTGACTTGACAAAAAACTTTTTCTTGAATATATAACCAGTTCTTAATGCGCTGATGTTAAGGATCGTCCGAATGGAGAGGTTGTATGGAAATTCGACGGGGCGGCGTTAATGCAGTGCTGATAACAGATGGGGGGGCGGGTGTAGCTCAGTTGGCAGAGCACAAGCTTCCCAAGCTTGGGGTCACGGGTTCGAACCCCGTTACCCGCTCCATCGATTATCGTGAGCAGGGGTCGGCAGTTGATGTCGGCACAGCTTTCAACAGTTATCGGGATGTTGTGAAAGTGGGCTTTGCCCGCTTTTTTTTATTGTTTTTGCAGGAGAGATGCCCGGCTTTGATTATTTCGTCGATATTATAAGGACGAAGGGTATGAAAGACAAACGGGTTGCCGTACTTATGCGGCCTCCGCCTTTGGAAAAACAAAATATTTTTTATGGTCGTTGTGAAGGTGCTGTGTGGGAACGGATCGAGTTATCAAAGCAGTGGAGGATTTCACCGGCCCTCTTCTTGACGAGATGGGGTTGGAGCTGGTGGAAGTGCAGTTCAGGCAGGAATCCGGCTGGGTGCTGCGGCTGTTTATTGACCGGAACGAAGGGGTGAATGTCGACGACTGCGCCTCTGTCAGCAGACAGGTGGCGACTTATCTGGAAGTCGAAGACATTATACGGCATGCGTACTCCCTTGAGGTTTCATCACCGGGAGCAGAACGCCCGCTGAAGCGTTTAGAAGATTTTATTCGTTTTTCCGGGAAAAAAATCAGGGTGAAACTCAGTGATCCTGTTGATGATCAACGCGTATTTTGCGGGATTTTAACAGGTGTGGATAAAGAGAAGAACAGTATAACGTTGGCGGTGGACGGCTCCGACGCGAAACAGATGGTGATCGACCTGAGAGCTGTTGCACGAGCACGTCTGAGCCTCTAACGGCTCTGAATATCCGGCCTTACTGTGTGCAGCGGCAAAGGTCGAAGGTGGAGAAGAAATGATGTCTGGCGGAGAAAATTTAAAGCGTATACTTGATCAGATTTGTCGGGACAAGGGCATTGATCGCACATTATTGGTGGATGCCATCGAGGAAGCTGTGCGATCCGCAGTGCGAAAAAAATTCGGCGGTCGACGCGATATAGAGGTCCAGTTTAACGAGGAACTCGGTGAAATCGAGGCCTTTCAGTATCGTACCGTGGTTGACGATGTTTGGGATGAGGATACCGAGATCCATATCGACGACGCAAGAGAGCTTGACCCGGATATCGAACTTGAGGATGATCTCGGCGAAAAAATGAATAATATTGCCGACCTCGGCCGTATTGCGGCGCAGTCGGCCAAGCAGGTTATCATTCATCGCCTCAGAGATGCGGAAAGAGAAGTTGTTTTTGAGATGTTTCGAGATCGGGAAGGTTCCATTGTCAACGGCATTGTTCAGCGTTTTGAACGCGGAAAGATGGTCGTCAATCTCGGTCGAACAGATGCTGTTTTGCCGCGTGAAGGGCAGATCCCGAAACGTTCCTTTAAACAAGGGGATCGTATCCGCGCCTATCTCCAGGAGGTTCGGCAGGAGTCCCGTGATTCTCAGTTGATCCTGAGTCGAACCTGTAATGAATTTCTGATTAAGTTGTTTGAGCTCGAAGTACCGGAAATCGCCGAGCAGATTGTAAAAATTATGGGCGCTGCCCGCGAACCGGGCTTTCGTGCAAAAATTGCCGTTACCTCAACAGAATCCGATGTTGATCCGGTTGGTGCCTGTGTGGGCATGAAAGGGGCGAGGGTTCAGAATGTGGTGCAGGAGCTTCAGGGCGAGCGCATTGATATTGTACTCTGGAGTCCTGACCCGGCGAAATACGTCTATAATGCCTTGGCCCCGGCCGAAGTCAGCATGGTGATCGTGGATGAAGAGCAGCATTCCCTGCTGGTCGTTGTTCCGGATGATCAGCTGTCACTGGCCATAGGCCGGCAGGGACAGAATGTGCGGCTCGCCTCTCGTCTGCTGAGCTGGCGTATTGACGTGAAGAGTGAACAGCGCTATGAAAATCTCGGTAATCCGGGATATAGAAGCCTGTTGGCCGTTGACGGGGTTGACGAAGCAAAGGCGGATAAGCTGGTTGCCGCCGACATACATTCAGCAGGAGAATTTGCCGAAGCTGATATTGAAAGCATTATGCGACTAGTCGGTGTCAATGAAGATCAGGCTGCTGTTCTGAAGCTCCAGGCTGCGGATATCCCTGTAACTCAGGTCGCCAGTCCTCTGGAGGAAGCTGAGCGCCTTTTTTCCGTACCGGTTGAGCAGGAAGAAGAGACATCGGATGACGCATCGGATGACGAACTGGGCAACAGGATTGCTGATGACGAGTCCGTGCCTCGGCAGGCTGTGAGTGATGAAGGAGATGAAGGAGATGACGAAGAAGCGATGCCCGGAAATACGGTTGAACCGGAAGATATGACCGGAAATGTTCCGGAGCAACCTGCCGATGAGCAGGAGATGTTGCCCCCGCATGATTCGTCCGCGCAGGAGCCGACCTCGTTCGACACTGTAGACGGTAACAGACTGTCCTGATGTTTTAAGAACGAGGTGAAGAAAGAAGGGCATATCCCGATTCGTACCTGTAAAGGATGCGGACGGAAGACCGAAAAAAGTGATCTTGTTCGCTTGGTATGGTGTGAGGGCGCCTTGCAGGAGGATTTGGACGGCAGAATGCCCGGTCGGGGGGTGTACAGCTGCAGGGATGAGCAGTGCAGGAATCGACTGGCAAAAAAGAAGAAAATGCTGAGGCGAGCATTTCGCCTTCATGGATAACTTAACGTGTAACTTAGAACTTGAGTTAACGCAATACCAAGAGAACCAAGAGAAAAGGTTACGGGAGTACTTGATGAGCAGAGTCCGCATTTACGAACTGGCAAAGGAAGCCGGTCTCAAAAGCAAAGAGCTGGCAGATAAATTGATAGATATGGGATATCCTGTCAAGAGCCTCAGTTCTACGGTTGACGACGATATGGCTGCCGATATTCGCCGTAAAGTGTTGGGCAAGGCAACTGCTGAAGTTACCGAGAAGCCGATAGGGATGAAAAAACAAAAAGCTGTGGTACAAAAAAAGAAAAATGCAACAGTGGTGCGACGTCGTTCAAAAGCGTTGAAAGATGAGATTGCCAAAAAGGTTGAAGCGGAAGAGCAGGACGGGAAAGATAAAGTGAGAGCAGCATTGAAAGATGAGGTGCCTGCGACAGCAGATACGGTATCGCAACCGGCTGAAACGGAAGCGGAGCGTCCTGCTCAACAGCAACCGGTGAACAAGGCGGCGGAAGGCGACATGGAAGAGAAAAAGACGGACGCTTCAGAAGCGGCGGCCCAGAGGAGCAGTGAAGCGGATGCACGGAACAGTGCTCCGGGGAAACAGGAGCCGAAGCGTGCCAAAGGGCTTGCAAAGATTGTCGGCCGGGTGGAGCTGAACATCAGAGATACTGAGAAGCCCGCGCCCCGTCGTAATCCTCGACCGGCAAGAGGAGGAAGAAAGGGCGGGCAGGTCGCTGCGGCTCCCCCGGCCCAGGCTGCTGCGCCGGCTGCCGGACGAGGAAAGGACCGCAAGAAAACCAAGCGCGTTGTCGCAATAGAGACAACGCCGGACAGCAGAGCCAAGAAGCCCGGCAAGACCGCCCGAAAGGGGCGTCAGCGGGTGGATTTTTCCGGCGGTGGCGGCGAGTACAGTCCGTCATACAGGGGGCGGAGGAAAAAAGATAAACGCCGTAAAAGTAAGATTTCTTCCACGCCGGTGACAGAGAGTAAGGCTATTAAAAGACGAATTAAGGTCTTTGAAAGTATCAGTGTCGGTGACCTTGCGAAACGGATGGGGATTAAGGCCAATGAGGTCATTGCGAAGCTGATGGGCCTCGGCGTGATGGCCACCCTGAATCAGTCCCTTGATCTGGATACGGCAACTCTGGTGGCGGCTGATTTCGGCTATGAGGTTGAGCAGGGCATGACGGAAGAGCTGGGGATCGAGGCTCTGCAGGAAGAGGAAAAAGGAGGAGAGAGGCAACCTCGTTTTCCTGTGGTCACTGTTATGGGCCATGTTGATCACGGTAAGACATCTATTCTGGATGCTATACGGAGAACGGATGTTGCCGAGGGAGAAGCAGGCGGTATTACCCAGCACATCGGTGCCTATCATGTTCAGGCCCCGTCGGGAGATATCACCTTTGTTGATACACCCGGCCATGCCGCTTTCACGGAAATGCGTTCCCGCGGCGCCAAGGTCACGGATATTGTGGTGCTCGTTGTCGCCGCCGATGACGGTGTCATGAATCAGACCAAGGAAGCTATCGCCCATGCCAAGGCGGCCGAGGTGCCCATTGTTGTTGCAATTAATAAGATTGATAAGGATAATGCCGATCCGGCCCGTGTTATTCGTGAGCTGGGTGATTTCGGCCTGATTCCCGAGGATTGGGGCGGAGATACGATTTTCTGCGAGACCTCGGCCAAAAAAGGTGTCGGTATTGAGGGGTTACTGGAAAATATTCAGTTGCAGGCGGAAGTCCTCGAGTTGACAGCCGACTCGAATCGAAAGGCCAAGGGAACGGTGATCGAGGCGCAATTGCATAAGGGCAGAGGGTCTGTTGCAACAGTCTTGGTGCAGGAGGGAACCTTGCGCACCGGCGAGTATTTTATTGCCGGGCAATACAGCGGTAAGGTGCGCTCTCTGATTAATGATCGCGGTGAACTGGTGGATGAGGCAGGCCCCTCCCTGCCTGTCGAGGTACAGGGGTTATCCGGTGTTCCGCAGGCCGGTGACGAGTTCCTGGTGCTCACTGACGAAAAAATGGCGAAGGCTGTTTCCGATGCTCGTCAACTCAAGGTTCGTGAATCCGAACTGGCTTCTGCTTCTAAGGTGTCACTGGATAATCTGTTTGAAAAAATGGCAGAACAGGAGATGAAGGAACTGCGCGTTATTCTTCGTTCGGATGTTCAGGGAACGCTGCAGGCCTTTGGACAGGCGGCGGCAAAACTATCCACCGATGTTATCCGGGTGCGGGTGCTCCATGAGGGGACCGGTGCAGTCACGGAAAATGACATTCACCTTGCTTCAGCATCCGATGCGATTATTATCGGCTTCAATGTACGGCCTGCGGTTAAGGTCAAGGAACTTGCTGAACAGGAGCAGGTTGATATCCGCACCTATGATGTTATTTATCATGCCTTGGAAGATATTGAAAAGGCTATGGTGGGTATGCTTGAACCGGAGTTTGAAGAACGCGTCATCGGAACCGCCGAGGTCAGAGATACCTTCTCCGTACCCAAGGTCGGAACCATTGCCGGTTGTTTTATTATTGACGGCAAGATCGAACGCAATGCAGGTATTCGGGTTCTTCGTGATTCAGTGGTTATATTCACCGGAGTCATTGATTCGCTCAGGCGTTTCAAAGACGATGTCAAAGAAGTGGCCACGGGCTACGAGTGCGGAATCGGGGTGGAGAATTATAACGACATCAAGATCGGCGATACCCTTGAGGCCTTTCTCATGGATGAGGTCGAGGCAACTCTGTAATCCGGCAGCGGGTCGGGAAAGATTTTAAGGCGGAATTCATGGAATTTGATTTTAATCTACCAGGGCTGGGACGACCGAAAAGTTCGCGCCCCGAGAGAGTTGCCGAGGCGATTCATCAGGAACTCTCTATCCTGTTGCAGCAGAAGGTCCGTGATTCCAGGCTGAACGGAGTGTGCGTCTCCAAAGTGCAGATGTCACCTGATTTGAAGCGGGCCAAGGTGTACTATTCGCTTCTTGAAGGCAGCTCTGCTTCGGCGGCCCGAAAGGGACTGGAGAGAGCGCGAGGTTTTTTTCGTTCTCATATCGCCAAAATAATGAACCTGCGTTATACTCCTGATCTGGTATTTTTTTTCGATAATCAGCATAAAAAAATTGAACGGCTGGATCAACTTTTTGTGCAGATCAATCAGGAAAGAGAGGAGAAGGAGTAACGTGAGCAAGAGAGCAGCCGGTCAGGCCATAGCATCTGTTAAGAATTTTGTTCTCGCCACCCATGTCAGACCGGACGGCGACGCCCTCGGCTCCACGTTCGGCTTAGCCCATATCTTAAAGATGATGGGTAAAGAGGTGCTCTGTTATCTTGAGCAGCCTGTTGCCGAAGTGTACAGCTTTCTGACCCCTCACGTCCCCGTTGAAACCGATTTTGCCCGTGTTGCAGCCTTTGTCGGCCAATGCGGTGATGATATTATGGGAATCGCTTTGGACTGCGGTGATCTGGGACGGTTGGGAGAGAAGGGAGAAGAGCTGAGCAATATTCATCCCTTTCTGGTGATTGATCATCATCAGGGCAATAAGGGATTCGGGGATCTGCATTGGGTGGAGCCGCATCGTTCGTCCACCGGTGAGATGGTCTATGATTTGGCTGAAGAATTGGGCGTTGCAGCTAAGCTTTCTAAAGAGGCGGCACAATGCCTCTACACCGCCATTGTTACGGATACGGGCTCATTTCGTTACGATTCAACCACAGAGCACACTTTTGCCGTTGCCGGTAAATTGATTGACCGGGGAGTGACCCCTGCCTCTGTTTGTCAGAAGATTTTTGATAATGCCTCCTTCGGCAGTCTGCAACTGACGCAGGCTGTCCTCGCTGGCTTACAAACGTTTCTTGATGATCAAGTTGCTGTTATCCGTGTGACGCGGGAAATGTTGCAACAGACCGGAACAACCTATGAAGATACCGAAGGCCTGATTAATTTTCCCCGGTCCGTCAAAGAGGTCAGGGTTGCTGTCTTTTTGAAAGAGGGAGAGCCGGGGACTGATCAGATTTCGATCAGTCTGCGAGCCAAGGGAGATTGTGATGTTGCCAAGGTGGCCGCTCAATTTTCCGGAGGCGGGCATCGGAATGCGGCCGGTTGCCGGGTACAGGGAAAAACTATGGACGAGGTCTGTGCCATGTTGATTTCGGTGCTTGAGCAGGCTCTCCGGCAGAAAGAGAACGGGCAGGTATGACGGGAAACGTATCTGCTGTTGGACAAAACGGGCAGGATCCCGTCACGGGAGTCTTACTTGTTGACAAACCTGTGGGCCGGAGTTCTTTTGCCGTGGTCAAGAAGGTACGCTGGCTGCTGGGGATAAAAAAGGTCGGACATGCAGGAACCTTGGATCCCTTTGCCAGCGGTTTGCTGATTATCTGCGTGGGACGACCCGCGACTCGCGAAATTGACGCCTTTATGGTCGGGCGGAAGACCTATCAGGCTGAGTTGCAGCTGGGCAAGGAAACCGAGACACAGGACCCTGAAGGCGAGGTCACATCGGTTAGGCCGGTGCCCTTATTGTCTGTCGAGGACATTACGGGTGTGACTAAGAAGTTTGTCGGACCGCAAATGCAGGCACCTCCACCGTACTCGGCTGCAAAGCATAAGGGCAAGCCCTTGTATCATTATGCCCGTCAAGGGATTATGATCAAGAAGGAAGCCAAACCGATTGAGATTTTTTCCTTACAGGTTGACGGTTACGATCCTGCCAGTGAGCAGTTAACAATAACGGTTACGTGCAGCAAGGGGACCTATATCAGGGTGCTTGCTGCTGATATCGGTGAAAAGCTTGGTTGCGGTGCTTATCTCACCGCCCTGCGTCGTACCCGGAGCGGCGGCTTTTCTGTTGACGAAGCCATTGACGGAGAGGGTTTGTTCCGTAGTGATTGCAGTAAGGATTCGGGTTATGATGTTGGATCCGATCTACTGATGAGCAAGATGCGCACGGTTGAGCAGGCTTTAGAAAAACACGCAAAGCACTCCATCCAGGATAACGCATAATCCTCACTTCCCCCCTCCGGGGTGAGATAACAAAACATGAAAGTTGACAGGACGACTCCAAGGAGTCGTCGGTATTTTCATAGAAAGAAGGCATAAAAGAGACATTCATTTTCGCAAAGGGCGAAAATGGTGCATTGTTCCCCATATTTCTTTCCTCGGATATGGAAAACAGGAGCAATTTGATTCCAGACTTTGGCGAGGCTGAGGAAAAGAAGGCTTTGCCTAGAGCGGAAGGACAACATTTTGGAGGTGCGTAATGGCACAGAGTACAGCAAAAAAAGAAGAGATTATCAGGAAGTTCGCAACCAAGGAGGGTGATACCGGTTCTCCTGAGGTACAGGTTGCTTTAATTTCAGATCGAATCACCTACCTGACCGATCATTTCAAGGACCATGCCAAGGATCATCATTCCCGTCGTGGTCTGCTGAAGTTGGTTGGTCAGCGTCGCAGCCTGCTGCAATACCTGAAGAAAAAAGATGTCAACCGATATCGTTCCTTGATTCAGGAGCTGGGTATCAGGAAGTAATGCATACCTTCTTGCGATTCTTTTGATGGGGTAAATTTTTCCTGTTACGCCTTGTTGTGTAACAGGAAAAATTTTATGTGCTGCGAGCAACGTATATTCCTGGTAGGCTGTTATGCCGCCTTTGTCCCGTATTGTCTTCTGGAACGTGAATCGTAAGGATTTAACAGGTGCTGTCTGTGCGCTTGCAAAATCAACGGTTGCTGATGTTATTATCCTAAATGAGAGTACGGTTTCCTCCTCGGCAATTCTTCGTGCCTTGCAACGTAATGTGTCTGCTGATTTCTATCTTCCGGCATTCATTTCTGAAAAACGTTTTCATTGTTTTTGTCGAAATCCAACGCTTGATTTGTCCGAGATAGATTCGGGATTTCGGACGAGCACCAGGAAATACAAGCTTGGAAATCAGATGTTTCTTCTTGTGTTGCTTCATGGACTTGATATGCGTAATTATGATGATGAAGCGCGTCGGTCTTTTATGCAGGATGTGATTAGAGATCTTAATTTTGTTAGAGAAGATAAACAGAATAATAAGCTGATATTGCTTGGCGATTTTAATATGAACCCCTATGATAGGGTTATGAATTCAGCCGAAGGACTGAATGCAATGATGACGAGGTCATGCGCAGCAAAGGAAACTCGGCAGCACCTCGGGAAAAAGTACGATTTTTACTATAACCCTATGTGGAGTCTTTTGGGCGACAATACAAAAGGACCGGCAGGGACAGCATACGACACAAGCAATCAGGGGCCATATGGTTGGAGTATGCTGGATCAAGTTGTATTGCACCATTCGATTATTCCTTTTTTCAACAAAGTGGAAATTCTGACTGAAGCAGGGGGGTATTCATTTATGGATAAGAACGGTCGCCCGGATGCCAAGAATGCTTCCGATCATTTTCCAATCGTCGTTGATTTTTGTGGAGGACATCATGAGTAGATTTTGGCCGGAGGGTTTGTCAGTCAATGATGTACAGTCACCAGATGAAATTTTGGAAAATGCCCGTGAAGAATGGGAAACCTCCAGCAATGCTGTGCTTACTCTTGTGTTGCAAAAATCTGAATCTGAGGATGGTAACGCGATTGTAATTATTCATGCCAAGCATGCTCCCAGTAATCGAACAGCGACATTATTTTCTATAATACATCGCCTGAACGAGTCGTACCCCGTTACAATTCAACCTCGGCTAGAGGATAATTTGCCAAATATTCTCAAAAAATCGTATTCTCAAAGAGGTGTTGGCGATGAGGTAATGATGCCTATCGCTATGCTCAGGAAAGGAAAAACTGTTACAAACAAATGGGTCTCTGACACCCCATCAGAATTTCGTGAAAAATTGGCTGAAGTTTTTAATCTTTCAGTCGTCAAAGCAACAGTGTTTAATTTAGTTTCGGGCTCTCAAACTGTAAGTGGCGATAACGATATAAAAGAATAGCGATCTGAAAAAATAATAATACAAAGACCCGACTGGCGGGTCTGAGAAGAAATACTGTCCCGAGCAGCTAGCGTAGTTGTTGAAAAAATGTGAATGCAGCCGGGATAGCTGAACGCAAAGGAGTTTGCATGTACACAAAGAAAGAAGTCGAGATCGGCGGACGCTCTATGTCCTTTGAGACCGGCAAGATAGCAAAACAGACCAGCGGTTCCGTTGTGGTAAACTGCGGCGATACCATGGTTCTTGTTACCGTGGTTGCAGCTAAAGGGACAAAAGATGCTGGCTTTCTGCCCTTGACCATTGAATACCAGGAGCGAATGTATGCTGCCGGACGTATTCCGGGCAATTATTTTCGCCGTGAAATCGGTCGCCCTTCGGAAAAGGAAATATTGACCTGCCGACTTATTGATCGTCCTTTGCGCCCGCTTTTCCCCAAAGGTTATATGTCCGAGACCCAGGTGATTGCGACAGTCTTTTCAGCTGACCAGGAGATTGACCCGGATATTTTGGCCATGAACGGTGCTTCTACGGCACTTTCCATTTCCGATGTACCGTGGGCAGGTCCTATGGCTGCCGCCAGAGTCGGTTATGTTAATGATGAGTATATCCTGAATCCTACGGCAAGCCAGCTGGAAAAATCCTCCATGAACTTGATAGTTGCCGGAACCGAGACCGCTGTGGTCATGGTGGAAGGTCGCACTGGCGAGTTGAGTGAGGAGATTGTTCTTGAGGCGATCTTTTTTGCCCATCAGGAGATTCAGCCGCTCATCACCATGCAGAAGGCCTTGCAGGAAGAGATCGGCAAGAAAAAACGGGAAGTTATTGCTCCTCAGGTCAACGAGCCCCTGAAGGCAAAGGTTGAGGAAGTTGCAGCCCCCGGAATGGATGAGCTTGTTACCATTGCCGGTAAGATTGAACGCGGTGCTCGATATGACAGCCTGAAAGACGAGGTCCTTGCTGCAATTGATGAGGAACTGTACGAGAACGACGGCGAAGTTTTCAATCTCCTGGGTGCATATAAGAAAAATATTATGCGCGACCGGATTGTCAATAAAGGGCTGCGCTTAGACGGGCGCAGCTTTGATCAGGTCCGCCCCATCGAGTGTGAAGTCGGTGTTCTGCCCAAGGCCCATGGTTCAGCGCTGTTCACCCGAGGTGAGACCCAGGCTATGGTTGTCGGCACCTTGGGATCTGAGCGTGATGAACTGCATGTAGAGAGCCTGAAAGGCGATACGTACCGTCGCTTTATGATGCATTATAACTTTCCTCCCTTCTGCGTGGGCGAGGCTCGCTTCATGCGTGGCCCCAGCCGTCGTGATATCGGGCACGGTACCCTTGCTCGACGCGGTATTGAAACGGTGCTGCCTGATGCGGCTGATTTTCCGTACACCATGCGCGTGGTTTCCGAGATCCTGGAATCCAACGGTTCTTCCTCTATGGCGACGGTCTGCGGTGCAAGTCTTGCCCTGATGGATGCCGGTGTGCCTATTAAGGCCCCGGTCTCCGGTGTTGCTATGGGCTTGATCAAGGAAGGCGACAAGGTGGTTGTGCTCACTGATATCCTCGGTGATGAGGATCATCTCGGTGATATGGACTTCAAGGTCGTGGGCACGGCCGAGGGTATTTCTTCGCTCCAGATGGATATCAAGATTGACGGGGTTGATCGGGAGATTATGTCCAGCGCCTTGGCACAGGCCAAAGAGGGACGTCTTCATATTCTGGGCAAGATGGAAGAAGCTCTCGGCATTCCGCGAAAGAGTGTTGCTGATCATGCGCCCAAGTATGTCACCATAAAGATCAATCAGGATAAGATTCGTGATATCATCGGCCCGGGCGGTAAGGTGATCCGGGAGATGACAGCCGAGTTTGATTCCAAGATTGATGTGGATGATGACGGGACTATTAAGATCTTCTCCAAGAGCACAGAATCTGCCGAGGCTCTGGTTGCCCATATCGAAGGCATGACTGCTATGCCCGAGATCGGCAAGGTCTATAACGGTCTTGTGAAGACCATTAAGGATTTCGGTGCCTTTGTGGAAATTCTGCCCGGCACGGACGGAATGGTCCATATCTCCGAGCTGGCTGCGGAGCGAGTCAATAAGGTGACTGATGTCTTGCAGGAAGGCGAACGGGTCAATGTCAAGGTTATTGATATTGACGGACGCGGCCGTATTCGTTTGAGCCGCAAGGCTGCTCTGGAAGAAGGAAAGGAGTAGAATCGAAGAAGGGCATGCTGTGCGAGTCGGCTCAGGAACTGAAGCCGGGATCAGTTCAGTTCCTGAGCAGCAAGCGGAATGATTTTTGCGAGTTGCATTTTGGTCAAGGCCTGATTACCGTCTTTGTTCAGAACGGCGATGAGGTGAAACGGAACAGCGGATTCATCCCCGGAAGCGCATAAGATAATGACGCAGTCCCGTGTCTTCAGGGTCAGCTCGTTGCAGGCATGGAGCCCTGAAGCTTCAGCAGTCTCTTGGGCGGAACGGAAGACATCGTTAAAAACTGCGCCTGCTCTGGCAAGGTCAAGGTGAGAGTGAGGACTGTCCGCAGCAATGGTTTCTCCGGTGAAGTCCATTATCCCGGATCCCTTATAGCCTTTTATCCCTCGAAGCCTTTTCAGGATTGATTCCAGATTTGTGGTGCAGCCCTCTGTTGAGCAGGAGGCCGGCGGAATATTGATTTTTTCAGCTGCCGACACTTGAGCAGCAGCAGGTTCTGGTGCCGGCTCAATGATCGGGTCATCCGCCGGATTTCCCTCATCCTCTTCTTCGTCCTCATCCCTGACAGACTGACACCAGTCCGCCTCAAAGGCTCCGCTGTGATTCTCTCCGTCATCGGTCCGGGGAGGGAGTTCCAGGCTTTCTCCCGGCTTGACCTCATCTTTCATTTTCATGGCGTCCATAATAATGGACATCAGTTCC
>Ga0316189_10002773_pt1 | contig 17090 bp, 15 predicted proteins | sample LowCovwburrow_MG_FD_204930 | JGI IMG/M metagenome (GOLD analysis project Ga0316189, IMG submission 204930) | Coastal sediment microbial communities from Maine, United States - Lowes Cove worm burrow | ecosystem: Environmental > Aquatic > Marine > Coastal > Sediment | place: USA: Maine...
ATTACTCACCCGTCCGCCACTCGACGCCTGGGAGCAAGCTCCCATCGTTTCCGTTCGACTTGCATGTGTTAGGCATGCCGCCAGCGTTCAATCTGAGCCAGGATCAAACTCTTCAGTTTAAAGCTTTAAGCTTTCACTAAAGTCGTCGTCCCCAAATTAATTGCTCAATTACTTGAATTCTAACTTGGTTCTTACGCTTGATTTTGCCTTCGCAAATTCCAACGCAAGCACCCACACAAATTATCTGATTAGATTGTTAAAGAGCAGTCCCCGTAAATCCGGGGCAGACCATCAAGTATACAAGGCGAGCGAGGCTGTTGACCAGCCCTTGGCCACTGCCTGTATATCTTTGGGGTCGACTGAAGGACACCGTTCCCTCAGCGAGCGGGGCATTATAGCTACCAAAAGCCCCTCGTCAACACTTTTCGAAAGTTTTTTTTCAGGGCGTCTGAAGGCCCGCCGTTTAACGCCCCGAGGGCCGACCGGATTACCGCTGGTGAGGTCGTTTCAGTCTGTATTTAGAGGGGTTTACTACTATCCGCTCGCGCCTGTTCAGGCATCGCCATGATAAACCATATAGACATTCGATCGCTCGTAATCGGAGGCCCGAGGCCTGGGCTTGCGCACGAAACCTGCCGATTCGTAGAGATGCAATGCCGGCAACAGGCTGGAATGCGACTCGAGAAACAACGCCGAACCGCCAACGTCGTGCCAGCGCTCTATGACCGCGTACAGCAGCCTGCGACCGACACCCTCGCCCTGGTGGCCGTCGGTGACCGCCATTTTGGTCAATTCGTAGACGCCCTCGCCTTCGTGCTTGAGCGCAACGGCGCCTATGGCGACCCCGCCACTTATTGCATAGAGAATACTGCCGCCCTCGTCGAGAATGTGCTGCGGGTTGTTTAACACCTGGTAGTCAATGGGCTCGACGTAGAAGTACTTCTCCAGCCATTCAATATTGAGGCGCGCGAACGCGTCCCCGTATTCGGCAGAGTAGTCGACAATCTGAACGTCAGTCATCGCGACGGAAACGTCTACTGAGGCGCTGACCAGGCCTTGAACTCATCGGTCTCGAGCAGAACCGCAAGGTTGCTGTCATTCTCGAGCGCCGTGGTACGCAATTTGTGGCCAAATTGTCGCTCGAGCACAGTCAATGCCTGAACTGCCTCAGCGTATTTCTCCTGCGCGGTGCGCGTACGCAGCGCGGCCCACCAGGCCAGCTCGAGCTCTGGCTCTATTTCCACGGCAGATTCGGCATAAGCGTCAGCCTCCTCCGTATTGCCAAGAATCAGCGCCAGCGTCGCCATGCGAGACTTTAATGCCGCGTCGGGCTCAACCAGCCGATTACCCAGTCCTCGCATGGCCTGCATGGCGCTGTCAAAGTCACCATTCGGCAGGTAGTAGTCGAGCAACATCGTTGCAAACAGTGGTTCGTTTGCGTAGTTCTCTGCCAGCGTCGTCAACGCAGCCCGGTACTTGAGGCCGTCGCGTCCCTGCTGTGCGACATGCACGCTGGTCAAGGCAATGACGTGATGGGTCTTAATACGATCACCAAGGCCATCAAGGATCTCGAAATATCGCTTGGCTTTCTTGTCGCGAGCCGATTTCAACAGCTCGGACACCTGGAATAGCTGCGACTCGTCAAGCTGCACCGGGCTCAGCAACGCCCGGGTCTCACTCTGTCCCGGCAGGGCCATAACGAGCGAGTCGCCTACAGAATCCGTAAACTGCTCGCCGCTGTTGAAATCGATCCAGTCCTCGATAACGACACCATTGCCGCGGCCGCTGCGCAGCTGAAACTCGTGGTACATGAACTGGTAACGAGGCAGGTCATACCTGACAACGCAGGTTGCCCGATCGCCATTGCGCTTGAAGCCTACGATTCGTCCAAGGATTTCCTGATCTGTCGCCGGAAACGCCGACACGAACATTTGCTCCAGCCTGCCCGCAAATGAGCCGCGGAACTGCGAGCGCACACTCTGGCTGATCAGGCGATCTTCGAAAATGCTTTCCAGCATGGATTCCTGGTCAACGGCTGCGACCAGGCTGTCCAGGTTATTGTTGTTGAAATCGTCGACGATTCGCTGCATCGCGACTCGCATCGGGTCGGCGGTTGCGCCCTGCGCATGGGCAACCACCGGACGGCCGACAATCATCAGACAGGCCAGCATAACCAGCGCCAAACTCCATACTGCCTTCATGAAACCTACCTTTTCCCTGGGGTGTGCGTTATGCAACTGTGACGCGCGAAAACTTGCGTTTGCCGACCTGGTATATCGCCGTAGTGCCTGCATCTATTTGCAGCGAACGGTCCTCGACTTTCGCACCATCGATCTTCACCGCGCCCTGTTTGATCATACGGAACGCCTCGGACGTGCTGCTGACAAGGCCCGCATCCCGCAACAGGTGCGCGATACCTAGTTGACCGTCATTACTTTGCAGAGTTCGCTCTTCAATCTCGTCGGGCATCGCCCCCTGCTGGAAACGGGATATGAATTCCTGCCTGGCACCTTCGGCGCTGGCGCTGTCGTGAAAGCGCGCGACGATCTCCAGCGCGAGCTCGAATTTGGCGTCGCGTGGGTTCATGCCGTCTCCCACGCGCGCCCTAAGGCCTGCGATGTCGTCAAGCTTCCTGAAGCTCAATACCTCGAAATAGCGCCACATGAGGTCGTCGCTGACAGACATGATCTTGCCGAACATCTCGCCCGGCGCATCGGTAATGCCAATGTAGTTGTGCAACGACTTCGACATCTTTTGCACGCCATCCAGCCCCTCGAGCAATGGCGTGGTCATAACAATCTGTGGTTCCTGGCCATAATCCTGCTGCAACTGCCGCCCCACGAGCAGGTTGAATTTCTGGTCCGTACCGCCGAGCTCGATGTCCGATTTCAGGGCCACCGAGTCATAGCCTTGCACCAGCGGGTATAGAAATTCATGGATTGAGATGGGTTGACCACCCTCATAGCGCTTCTTGAAATCATCCCGTTCCAGCATGCGGGCAACGGTATGCCGGGCTGCCAGCTGGATCATCCCGGCTGAGCCCATCTTCGACATCCAGGTTGAATTGAACTCGACCCTGGTCTTGTCCTCATCGAGGATCTTGAAGATCTGCGCTTCATAGGTCGCCGCGTTGGCCTTTATTTCTTCAGGCGTCAACGCCGGGCGCGTCGCATTCTTGCCGGATGGATCGCCGATCATCCCGGTGAAGTCACCAATCAGGAACACGACGTCGTGCCCCAGGTCCTGGAATTGCCGCATCTTGTTGATGAGCACGGTGTGGCCGATATGCAGATCGGGCGCGGTCGGATCGAAACCGGCTTTAACAATCAGCGGCCTGCCTTTTTTGAGTTTTGCCTTGAGTCCATCCTCTGGCAGAATCTCGTCCGTACCTCTACTCAGTTCGGCTATTTGTCCCTTGATATCCGTCATTTCCTCACTGGCTTTTGCGCCCCAAACAGGTGCGGAACTTTAGCACTTGGTGTAGCCGGTTAACACCATGACTTATAACAGCTTTTCTTTGACCTCCCTGTGGCCTCACGGTAGAGTAGCGGCTTACCGAGACACAGGGACGCAGACTTGAGTCGTCAAGCCAGCCCACTGCTGCACGATTACAGACCGTCTGCAGCTGCAAAACCCAAAAAATCCAAAGCGTTGCAGTGGTTTGCCGTCGGCCTCGGGCTCCCTTTACTTGGCATCGCACTGCTGTCATTGCTCGACTCGAGCGACACAGCAGAAGCCCCATCAACCACAGTGGCAGAAGCCAGCGCACCTGAAGGTGAGCAGGTTTCAAACGCCGATATCGCCCTGGCCGCTCCGACGGTGGCCGAGCTTGCGACGCCTGCGCCGGAGCCCGAACCACAATTCGCCAGCCTGGAACTGAAAATCTCCAGGGGCGACACGATGGAAAAGCTGTTTCGCAAGCACGACCTTGACCTGGGTCACCTCGCACAGATCTCGCAGCTGGACGAGGCCCGTACTCGATTTCGAAGGCTCAAGCCCGGTGATGTCTTTGAGGTCAAGCACGACGACGGACAACTCATCAGTATGTATTCGGCCCTGGACCTGACCAGTGCCCTGCAAATTGACCGTGAGCAGGATGGTTTTGCGGCAACGATCATTGAGCGACCCATTGAGAAGCGCAAACGAATCGCTCACGGCACTATCCAGAGTTCGCTGTTTCTGGCGGGTGCAGACGCAGGGCTGTCTGACAAAGTCATCATGAATATTGCCGGTATCTTTGCCTGGGACGTGGATTTTGTACTCGACATCCGCCAGGGCGATAACTTCGTGGTGCAGTACGAGGAAATCTGGCAGGACGGTGAATTGGTCACCGATGGCGAGATTATCGCTGCCGAGTTCAACAACAACGGCAGGACGATTCAGGCGATTCGCTTCATCGATGACGACGAGCGTAGCGACTACTTCACGCCAGAAGGAGACAGCGTTCGCAAAGCTTTCATTCGTGCGCCGGTCGACTTCACACGCATTAGCTCAAACTTCAACCCGAATCGCAGGCACCCGATACTGAATACCATTCGTGCCCATCGCGGCGTGGATTACGCGGCACCTCGCGGCACACCTATCCAGGCATCCGGCGATGGCAAGGTCATCTTCCGTGGCGTCAAATCAGGATACGGCAACGTCGTTATCTTGCAGCACGGCGGCAACATTACGACTTTGTACGCTCATATGTCGAAGTTTGCGGGGAACGCCAGAGTTGGTCAGCGCGTGCGCCAGGGGCAAACGATCGGTTATGTCGGGGCGACCGGGCTCGCAACCGCAAATCACCTGCACTACGAATACCGTATAAATGGAGTCCATCGCAATCCACGCACGGTAGCCTTGCCGAAGGCGAGCCCGATAGACGCGAAGTACAGGGAACGCTTCCTGGCGACCGTAGAGCCGATCATGGAAGAGCTGGAGCAGTTCAAGCGAACCAAGCTTGCGTCGGTTGCATTCAGCAACGACTAGCCCGTGACACAACTCTTTATAGGCCTGATGTCCGGCACCAGCATGGACGGCATCGACGCGGCTATCGCCAGCTTCGACAATGCCTCAGTGCGACTGCACCATGCGGCGAGTTATGACTACCCATTGCAGCTCAGGCAGCAACTCAAAACCGCGGCGAATACGCCGCTTGACCAGGATATCGAGAATCTGGAAACGCTGGATCGACTGACCGGCGAGTGCTTTCGGGATGCCGTGCTGCGACTGCTTGAGGAATCGGGGACAGATGCCAGTGAGGTGACGGCGATCGGCAGTCATGGTCAGACCGTTCGACACTGCCCCGATATCGACGAGCCGTTTTCCCTGCAAATTGGCAACGCGCGCATAATCTCCGGCGGAACCGGAATCAAGACCGTCGCCGACTTCCGCACTGCTGACATGCAGGCCGGTGGCCAGGGCGCGCCGCTCGCGCCAGCGTTTCACCAGTGGCTGTTCGGCAGTGACGCACAAGACCGGGTTGTCCTGAATATCGGCGGGATCGCCAACATCACCGTGCTGCCGCGACACGGAGATGTAACCGGCTTTGATACCGGTCCAGGCAATACGCTGATGGACAACTGGATGCACAACATCGATGGCAGCCGCTTTGACGCCGGCGGTGCGCTTGCTGCCAGCGGCAGCGCAGACGAAGCACTGCTGCGGCGCCTGCTGGCGGACCCCTACTTTGAATTGCCGCCGCCCAAGAGCACCGGCCTCGAATATTTCAATTCCGAATGGCTAAGACGGTTTGCGCTGGAGGGACTGGTGGCGGCCGACGTGCAGTCGACCCTGTGCGAATTGACCGTGACCAGCATAGCCGCGGCGATCGAGCGATATGCCGGCGATACGGCCGCCGTTTTTGTCTGCGGCGGCGGCACTCACAATTCGGAACTCATGCGACGCTTGCGGCGTCGCATGCAGCCGATGCGAGTCGAGTCGACGGCACGACATGGGCTTGATCCCGATTGGGTCGAGGCTGCAGCGTTTGCATGGCTTGCGAGTCGCACGCTGGCTGGACTCCCCGGCAACCTGCCGTCAGTCACCGGCGCCAGCAACGCCGTCGTCCTTGGCACCGTCTTCGATCCGTGACATAGCCCCCGCAAGGCACGCTGCGGGTTGATATACTGATCGGCCCGAGACGATTTGTGACGACCGTGGACGCACCCGCACTTCCGCCATCAGAGCTATACATCAATCGCGAACTCAGCATGCTCGAGTTCAACAAGCGAGTGTTGGCAATGGCGGAAGACGACCAGATACCGTTGCTCGAGAGGCTGCGCTTTCTCTGCATCACCTGCACGAATCTCGACGAATTCTTCGAGATCCGCGTTGCAGCGCTCAAACAGCGTATGGAAATCGGAGCACTGGCGCAGGGGCCGGAACAACTGCCGGCACGGCAGGTGTTCGAGACTATCTGTGACCAGATGCACAACATCGTCGCGCGCCAGTACGACCTGCTGAACCGTGTCCTGTTTCCACAGATGACCAGGAACGGTGTGCACTTTGTGCAGAGCCATGAATGGAACCACCAACAGCGCGAATGGCTGGAAGATTATTTCGAAAACCAGGTCGTACCGGTACTCACACCGCTCACCTTTGATCCGTCGCGACCGTTTCCACGAATTCTGAACAAGAGCCTGAACTTCGTCGTGCCACTGCATGGCAAGGACGCATTTGGCAGGCGCCGCCACCGCGGCATGGTGCAGGCACCTCGCTCTCTACCGCGCATCATCCAGTTGCCCGAGCACCTCAGCGAGCCAGGCACCCACAGCTTCGTATTCCTTTCGTCAATCATCCGCGTGCACGTACAGAAGCTGTTTCCCGGCCTGCGGGTCGATGGCTGCTACCAGTTTCGCGTAACGCGAAACAGCAACCTGTATGTCGACGACGAGGAAGTGAGCGATCTTGTGCGCGCGCTGGAAGGTCAGCTTGAAGCCACACGTTACGGCGCGGCTGTGCGGCTCGAAGTAAGCCACGAGTGTCCGGAGGATCTGCAGCAATTTCTGCTGGATCACTTCAGCCTGCAGGAAAAGGACATGTACCTCGTGGATGGGCCAGTGAATCTCAATCGCTTGTCGACGGTGTGCGATCTGGACGGCCACCCCGAACTGCTCTACAAGCCGTTCGCCCAGGGCCTGCCGGAAGAACTGCTGGTCGAAGATAACGTGTTTTCGTTGTTGTCGACCAAGAACGTATTGCTGCATCACCCTTACCAGTCTTTCGCGCCAGTCATTGACTTTGTCGGTAGCGCTGCCGCGGACCCCGATGTGCTGGCGATCAAGCTGACGCTTTACCGCACGGGCGCAAAATCCCCCATCGTCGATCACCTGGTGACTGCAGCACGCGCGGGCAAGGAAGTGACCGTTATCATTGAATTAATGGCGCGTTTTGACGAAGCGGCCAATATTTCGCTGGCGAATCGGCTGCAAGAGGCTGGCGCCCATGTTGTCTATGGGCTTGTGGGTTACAAGACACACGCCAAGATGATGCTCGTGGTGCGCCGCGAGGGCGACAAGCTGCGGCGCTACGTGCACCTTGGAACCGGCAACTACCACCACAGCACGACGCGCGTTTATACCGATTACGGTTACATGAGCAGCAGCCAGCTACTCGGAGAAGATGTTCATAAAATTTTCATGCAGCTGACAAGCCTGACTGAAGCCAAGGACCTGAACCGAATGATGGCGGCGCCATTCAATCTTTACGACTCGCTGCTCGAGAAGATCGCGCGTGAGGCCGAGAATGCCAGGCAGGGCAAAGATGCACGCATCATTGCCAAGATTAATTCTCTGAACGAGCCGGGTGTCACCGACGCACTGTATGCCGCGTCTCAGGCAGGGGTAAAGATTGATCTCATCGTGCGTGGCATCTGTTCGCTGCGCCCTGGTGTGCCGGGCCTGTCCGACAATATTCGCGTACGGTCAATTGTCGGACGTTTTCTCGAGCATTCGCGCGTTTACTACTTCCTCAACGATGGCAGCGAAGAATTCTATTGCTCCAGCGCGGACTGGATGGAGCGCAACCTGCTGCGTCGCAATGAATCATGCTTCGAGATTCGTCAACGCAAGATGAAAGACCAGATACGGCAAGACCTCGACCTGTTCCTGGCAGACAACTGCGATGCCTGGGAATTGCGAGGCGACGGCTCGTATGAGCGTCATGTGCCGGGAGACGCCGAAGTGGTTTCTGCGCAGAAAATCTTCCTGGAGACGCTGTCCAGTGCCGTTGAGCTGGTCTAGGCCTGGTTAAAACTGAGCTTGTAACCAATCCGCTTCAGGTAACCCTGTTCTCTTTCGAGGTCTGCAATTGCCAGCGGGTTGTGCAGCAGCCAGTCTTCAGCAAACTCCAGCGACAGTGACTTCTCGCCGACGGCGATGGTGACATCCGGCAAAGCCGTGTTGCCACGGTTGCGGCTCAGCAAGACGGATAGTCGTAGCAGCATGGCCAGGCGCAACGCGCGCTCTCGCCAGCTATCAGGCAAAGCATTGCTCTTGCGCCGGCTCAGATCATGCCGCTGGCTGGCAATGAGAAATGCCAGCAAGCGCTGTTCAGCCCTGGGAAACCCCGGCATGTCCGCATTCTCAGCAATATAGGCGCCGTGGCGCTGGTAGCCGTCATGCGAGATATCGAGGCCGATTTCGTGGAGGCGTGCCGCCCACAGCAGCGCCTGACGAGACAACCCGGTTTCGAACTCCCAGTCTGATACACATTGCCCGTACAGCATCTCGGCAATCGCCTGTACCTGGTCTGCCTGCGACTCGTCGACCTGGTAGCGAGTCGCCATCGCAGCCACGGTTCGCTCGCGGGCATCCTCGTGATGCAGACGCCCCAGCAGGTCATACAACAGACCTTCACGCAGCGCGCCATCAGACGTCCGCAATCGGTCTATGCGCAGAACCTGCAGCAACGCAGCAAGAATCGCCAGCCCGCCCGGCCAGACCTGGGAGCGTGACGTAGACAGTGCCGGCAGCGAGATCTGCTCAACATTTTCGTATTCAAGTACGTGCTCGATGAGCCGCTCGACGGCAGCGAGTGTCAGGTCATGCGAATCGATGACGCCGAGATCATGCGCGACCCGCTCCGTCGACAGAATCGTTCCTGACGTACCGATGGCTTCAACGCCATCGGCTCCACGGAAGAAAGCCTTGACCGGACGCAGCTCCAGCTGAGCTGCAGTACGAGCCATACGGAACCCGTCGCGGCTAATCGAGCCACCTGGAAAGAACCGTTCCGTCATTGAGACGCAGCCCATATGCAGACTTTCAAGCGCTTTGGGTTTGTTGCCCTCACCAAGGATCAGCTCGGTACTGCCACCGCCGATATCCAGCACCAGGCGAAGACCCTCGTGCGGCGGCATGCTATGCGTTACTCCGTTATAGATAAGTCGAGCTTCCTCGATGCCGGAGATGACTTCGATCGGGTGTCCGAGCGCGGCTTCGGCCTCAGCCATGAACGTGGAATCCTCGCGGGCTCGGCGGATGGTGCTTGTGCCGGCTGCGCGAACACGCCCGGCTTGCACATCCCGGAGCAGCTGCCCGAATCGTGACAGGCAATCGAGCGCACGACTGCGCGCATCGGGTGCAATGTCGCCACTCTTCGACAGACCCGCCGCGAGGCGCACTGTCTCTTTGTGGCGATCGATGACCGCGAGCTGCCCGTGACGCAGCTCGCCTATGATCATGTGAAAACTGTTGGAGCCGAGGTCTACGGCACCAATGACTTCAGACCGTGAAGGACTGTCCACAACCGCATGTCGTCGTCGCGTTCGGGTTGCGAATAATGAACTGCGCGCCCTGCAGATCTTCCTTGTAGTCGATCTCGGCACCCATCAGATACTGCACACTCATCGGGTCGACGAGCAACGTAACACCCTGGTTCATGACGCTGGCATCACCGTCTTCGACGTCCTCATCGAACGTAAAGCCATACTGGAAGCCGGAACAGCCGCCGCCGGAGATAAATACCCGGAGCTTGAGGTTCGGATTGTCTTCTTCCTTGATGAGCTCACTGACTTTGCTGGCCGCCGCATCGGTAAACACGATCGGTGGCGGTGGTGGTGCGTTTGATACTACCTGGGGTTCCATAAATTGATTCCGCTTGTCTCTATTCAGGATTCTGCAGCTGCCGCAGCAGACTCGTCAATTCGCGTCGTCTGTTCCAGCAGCGGCACTTGTCCGTCGGGCTGGTGAACGAGCTTTCCATTGATCTCTGCGCCAATCGCCATTTCGATCAGATTGTAATACACATTGCCAATGACACGCGCGGTCGGTCCAAGTTCCACACGCTGGCTTGCGCAGACGTCGCCGCGCACGATGCCGTGCAAAACCACGTACGGCACGGTAACACCGCCATCGATGTTGCCATCCTCGCTGACCGAAAGCGCTGCTTCGCTCTCCGGATCCGCTGTGACGTTGCCGTTAACCACGCCGTCGACATGACAGCCGCCGGTAAAATGAATATCACCGTTAACCTTGGTATTGCCGCCAACCAGCGTTTCTACGACTGTGTGCCTGCGTTGTTTTTTCCCGAACATCAAGTATCTCCGCTAACCCTGGCCCGCAGCCCAGATAAAAGTTTCTTCTATGCTGTCGATCGACCGGGTACTCGACTCTACCGCAACACTAACCTGGAGTGGGGTAAATCCGTCCGGCAGAACGACAAGCCGATCAAAATCCTGAAAATAGCGAAAAGAGAATTTCCACGCTCTATCCGCCCCGTCTGGCAAGAGCTCCGTTATTGCGTAGCTCTTCGCGACGCCGTCGAGCTCGCCATCAATCGTCATTTTTACGTTACCGGACACCTTACGATCATGTTTCATCGCTTGCACCAGCACCAGGCGAATGCTGTATTCCCGCTCGGATGCAGTGCGTGTCAGCTGGAAATCCTGGACCCGCAGGCCCGACTGCCCGTCGGATGGCGACACAATACCGCGATAGAAGGCGATCGCGTCGGTCTGCTCCTGGATCTTCTGCTCAAGACTCGTCAGGTTTGCCTCTACCTGCTTGTACGCCTCGCGATCGATATCGCGATGCGTCTCGAGTACGGCAATCTGGTCCTTGAGCGTGGCGGTCTCGTCATTCAGGACCTCGATACGCTCTTCGTAAACAGCTCTTTCTTTTGCGGCCTCGACGATGTTGTAGGCCGCCTGGATACGACCCAATTCGAAGACCAGGTAGCCACACACAGCAATAAACACGGCGATGCCAAGGGCCTTGGCCCAGCCCTGCCCTGTTCCGTGTTGCTGTAACGGTGATCTCTTGGCCACTGTGTGTTCGCCGCAAATGAAAGACGTTATGTTACGCGGAGGCCCGGGCAAACAGAAGTGCGGCACGTCACGTTATGACAATCTGCTCCGCGTCTGCGCGCGCAATGTCCTTTTCGAAAACCAGGCGCCAGCGACGTGGCCACCAACGCGGCTGCGGCGGCAGCCCTGTCGGAAAAATTGCCGGCCCCAACTCATGCAGTGCCTGGGCGTAGACTCGGCGCTTGAAGTAGATGACCTCGTTAACCGGCCGCCAGAATTTGACCCAGCGGATGCGATCGAACTCAGCTTTTTCCCCTTGATCGAAGCGCACCTTTTCAGGTGTCGACACCAGGCGCAGCATGAACCAGCGCTGTTTCTGGCCTATGCAAAGCGGCTCACTGTTGCGGCGCACAAATTTGTCGGGAAGGCGATAGCGAATCCAGTCTTCGGTCATCGCCAACAGCTCAACGTCGCCGGGCTCCAGCCCGACCTCTTCGTGGAGCTCTCTGTACATCGCGGCTTCGGCGTCTTCGCCGACAGAAATACCACCCTGCGGAAACTGCCAGCCCTTGCGGCCGACGCGCCCGCCCAACATGAGGCGACCATCGTCATTTGAAACAATGATCCCTACGTTGGCGCGGTATCCCTCACCGTCAATCCAATCGTCGCTCATGGCAAACGTTACTTAAAATTCAATTGCAGCTAACTTTACACCATTCCGGCAAGCTGTCGTGCTTGTGGTGCACGGTTTCATTAATTAGCCTGTGCGACTACGCATCCATCCAGGAACTCGATTTGTCCCGCACCCGAACCGCAACATTGTTCGCAGTATTGCTGCTGCTTGTTGTCGCCTCCATGCTGGCGGCACTGGCGTCGGGCAGTGCCGGGATTGGCGCAATGGACAGCCTTAAGGCGCTGCTCGGAGACGCGCCCGACACGGTGACCGCACTGGTGATCGACTTGCGTCTGCCGCGCGCCCTTACCGCGTTTGCCGTTGGCGGCCTGTTGGCTGTAGCCGGCGTACTGATGCAGGTGTTGTTGCGAAACCCCCTGGCTGAACCCTACATCCTGGGTACTTCTGGCGGCGCAGCGGTTGCCGCTTTGCTCGCGATGCTGGCGGGATTTTCCAGCTACCTCGTGGACCTGTCGGCTTTCGGCGGTGCGATGGCATCGACCATACTGGTTTTCTCGATTGCCCACGGCACAGGGAGCTGGACACCAACCCGGCTGTTGTTAACCGGCGTTGTGCTTGCCGCTGGTTTCAGCGCGATCACGACGCTGTTGCTGGCGTTGTCGCCCGACCAGAACCTGCGCGGCATGCTGTTCTGGCTCATGGGAGATCTCAGTTTTTCTTATGAGCCGACTCGTGTACTGCTACTGCTGTTCGTACTCGTGATTGCCGGCCTGATGTTTGCGCGACACCTTAACGTGCTGGCACGCGGCGAACTGCAGGCCGCCATCGTCGGTCTGCCAGTCGTCAGTTTTCGCTACATGATTTTCACGGCGTCTGCGCTCGCGACCTCGATCGCTGTAACGACCGTTGGTGTCATCGGTTTTATCGGCCTGGTCGTGCCACACCTGGTCAGGCTGGTCGCGGGTAGTGACCACCGCATTGTGTTGCCCGCATCCGCTCTGCTGGGCGGCTCACTGCTGCTGGTTGCCGATACGCTGGCGAGAACGATACTGGCACCGCGGCAATTGCCGGTTGGTGCGCTGACCGCTGCCATTGGCGTGCCGCTGTTTTTGATTCTGATCAGCCGCAGCCAGGGCTACCGCAATCAATAATAAGAGCGTCGTGCAGCCAGCTTGACTGCGTCCTCGGCGTGCCAGCCTGCAAGCCCGACATTGCGCCTGGTCAGCCCGGCCACGCTTTCGCTGGACAGACCGCCTTCTGCGACGAGCCATTCGACAAAGAGTTGCGCGTTCTCCGCGTGCCTGGCGTGCCGCGCCACGCCGGCCGCTCCCACCTCAAAAAAGCCTGCCGCAGGTCGCGAACTCTGCAAGCTACCGTCGCTGCTGCTCGCTGCGTGCTTTCGATACGCTGACTCGGATGCGATGCCAACAACGCAGGTTCCGGCCTGCAAGGCAGCAAGCAGTTTCTCTTCGCTCGCGTAGGGCGCGACCGCGAGATTATTTAGCCACCCCTGTAGCAGCCGCTCCGCGGGTCGCGTCTGCATCGTCGCGATCAGCATTGCAAGCAGGCTTCGGTTCACAGCCATGGTTGATGAGGACAGGCAAAGCTTGCCCTGCAACAGGGGCTCGGCGAGATCCGCATAGCTGTCGACCGCGATGTCCGATGCCATATCGGCGTTGTAGACGATGGCCGCCACGTCGATGCTGAACCCGAACCAGAAGCTGTCAGGATCTCGCAGTGCGTCAGGCAGCGCCTCTAATGCCTCGGACCGCAGCGCGCGCAATCCGCCTTCTTCAGCCGCGCGCCAGGCACCACCAACATGAGGTGACAGCAGCACATCGGCCGCCGGCGCACCGTTGTTCGCAATGACGGCATCGACGACAAGTTCTGACTCGCCATGTTTCAGCGCCACCTTCACCCCTGTCGCAGCGGTGAATTCCCTCGCCAGGGCTTCGACGCGTTCAGTATCGGCCAGGCCCGAATAGACCGTCACGGTCTCGGTTGCGACATCCGTTGAAGAGTCGCCGCAGCCGCTAAGCAAAAACACAAGGAACATGCTGAATAACAGCCGCACTAGTCCTCCTCCGTCGCAATGCGGTCACGTCCTTCCGACTTGGCGCGATACAGGGCGACATCTGCTCGTGCGAGCAGTGAGTCGCCCATTGTCTTCAGGTCTTTCGAGCTCGACGGAGGCGTTGCCGAGGCGATGCCAATCGATACTGTAATTGTTGCGGCTTCGCCGTTCGGCATCTGCACGGGCTCGGCCGCCACGGCATTGCGAATTCGTTCAGCCAGCAGACTTGCCGAAGCGACCGTTGTTGCCGGCATCAGCACAACGAACTCCTCGCCGCCAAAACGGGCGGCAACGTCACTTGCGCGCACCTGCGCCTCGATGCGCTGCGCAAACTCGCGCAGCACAGCATCACCGGCTGCGTGGCCCCAGGTATCGTTGACCCGCTTGAAGTGATCAATGTCGAGCATCAAACAGACAAGCTGTGACTGGTCGCGACGTGCCCGTGCCAGTTCTTCATTCATGCGCACGGTGAGGTAGCGGCGGTTGTGCCAGCCGGTCAATACATCGGTGAACCCCGAGCGCAGCAAGCGAGCACGGTTGATCACATTCTCAACGCAATAGGATGCAATGATGCCTAAGTGAGCCAGAAAGTCGCTGGCATGTGCGCGCGTAAAACGCATGCGATCCTGGCAGCCGAGATTGATGCTGCCAATCAGCTTGCCGCGATGACGCAAGGGAATCATCGCGATACTCGCTATCCCTTCTGCGTCCGGAAACAACAACTGGTGATCACACGCTGCAAACGCGCCGAGCCACGGCTCGTGCAGTGCCACGTATTGTGGTGCGACGCCGGATAAGGACTCTTTGATGAGTAACCCGGGGAAGCTCTCCGCGGGCGTGCCCGCGGCCAGCAACAGGTGGCGGACATCATGATCTGGATCGCAGAACACAAGGCTGACCTGGTGCAGGCCATAGCTGATACGCAGGCCATCGATGAGCTCGTGAAACAGTGATTCGAGGTCTTCGGCTTCCAGCAGGCGCAATTCTCGCTGCTGCGAACGCCGCATTTTCGCGTCGTTGCGCGCCACCTCGGCGGTGAGTTCTTCGAGTTGTCTTTGCACGGCATCAAGCCGAGACGCGAGCTCTTCTTGTGCAATCACCGGATCAGGATCCATTGCCAGAAAGTGAACCCCTTTTACCAGAAACCGGCGCGCGCGTCGTTGCGCTGCTACACGGTGTCGATCAGTCGCCTCGCAAGGCGAAATATTCGCGCCCTTTTTGCATCAATTCGACGAATTCTGCCTCGTTGCCGTCGGCTACTGTCTGCCTTATCCGGCGCGCCGCGTCACATAGCGCATCGAGCGGCCCGAGCCCGAACTTGTTGAGGTTCTGGATCTCAAAATAGAGGTGCGGATTGTCTCTGGCCACCGCTTCGGACACCAGCAGCTGTGAGTCAAACGTCGTCGACGACATCTTCGCGAGTTCCGGAGCCGCCTCACCACTTTCGGCGAGTGCCGTAAAAAACGCGATATTGAGGGCATGCGACAGGCCCAGCACGTACGCTATCAGACGGTCATGGTCCTCGAGGCTCATGTCCAGCTGCTCGACCATGGTCGCCTCAAAGAGCTCCTTCGCCGCGGCCGTTGCCTCCGGAGCGCCGACATCGCAAAAAATCAGATGCCGTCCTGACAGCAGGCGCGTATCCGGGCCGAACATGGGATGCAGTGAAGTGACGAGGCAGCCAGCATCACGCAGCTCCTGCAGACCGTCGATGAGGGGCGTTTTCAGGGAGCCGATATCGAACACCAGCCCCTTCGGCTTGAGCACCGCCAGCTGCGCGAGTATTCGGCCGGAGACGGCCAACGGCGCCGCAACCACGATCACGTCGTAGTCAACGCCAGCATCCGTCCAGTTGTTGAACAGCCCCGGCCCATCTTCGACCGAGCGGTCCGCAATCGTTGTGGCAAAGCCCTGCGATGCGAAAAATTCGACGAACCAGCCGCCCATCTTGCCGCCGCCGCCAATGACCAGGGCGCTGCGACCGTCGCCCTTTCCTTCTGCGATAACCCTGTCGCGCTCCTGGCTCGCCAACGACGTCTTGATCAGCTGTTGCAGCAAGGACTCGATGACATCGGGATCAACGCCCAGTTGCTGTGCCTGCTCGCGGCCCATGTCGAGGACATCCTTCTCGCGGGCATAGTCCCTGGTCGAGCGGCCTGTCGTTTGCTTGCTCTTGCCGATATCGGCAACGATTCGCTGCCTTTCGGCAATAAGCTCAACGAGTCGTCGATCGACAGCTGACAGCTTGTTGCGTAGTTCTTCGAGTGTCATGCGAGTGCTTTGCCTGGTGGATACAGAAGTGCCCCTGTTGTACAGAGAGGCCCTGCGCGTCGCAAGCGATTTTGGAACCTGTTAAGCCAGCTGCATTCGTGCGAATATCGTGCGTCCGATAGACAGGGGACTCCAGAACAATGAAGACGCGCGCAGCTGTCGCCTGGGAAGCAGGCAAACCACTCGAAATCGAAATGCTGGATCTCGAAGGCCCGAAGGCCGGCGAGGTACTCCTTAGAAACGTCGCGAGCGGCGTGTGCCATACCGACGCGTTCACGCTATCGGGCGAAGATCCGGAAGGTCTTTTTCCCGTTGTGCTGGGTCACGAAGGCGGTGCAATCGTCGAAGAGATTGGCGCAGGCGTGACGTCTGTTGCCGTGGGCGACCACGTAATTCCGCTGTATACACCGGAATGTGGTGAGTGCAATTTCTGCACCTCGGGCAAGACCAACCTTTGCCAGGCTATCCGCGTCACCCAAGGACAGGGCCTGATGCCCGACGGCACATCCAGGTTCTCGCTGAATGGCAAGCAGGTATTTCATTACATGGGCACGTCGACATTCAGCGAATACACCGTGCTTCCCGAAATCTCGGTTGCAAAGATCGGCAAAGACGCGCCGCTGGAAAAAGTCTGCCTGCTCGGTTGCGGCATAACGACAGGCATCGGCGCGGTGCTAAACACAGCCAAGGTCGAGCCTGGCGCTACGGTCGCAGTTTTTGGTCTTGGCGGCGTAGGACTCAGCGCTATCCAGGGTGCCGTGATGGCAAAAGCCGGTCGTATCCTTGCCGTTGATGTTAATCCCGACAAGTTTGAGCTGGCTATGCAGCTTGGCGCCACCGATTGCGTTAATCCGAAAGATCACGCCGCGCCAATACAGGAG
>Ga0316189_10002774_pt1 | contig 17090 bp, 14 predicted proteins | sample LowCovwburrow_MG_FD_204930 | JGI IMG/M metagenome (GOLD analysis project Ga0316189, IMG submission 204930) | Coastal sediment microbial communities from Maine, United States - Lowes Cove worm burrow | ecosystem: Environmental > Aquatic > Marine > Coastal > Sediment | place: USA: Maine...
CATATGGTCATACAACAAAATATGCATATGATGGTTGGCAGAGATTACTTAAAAAGATAAATTATCTAGGAAAAGAAACGAAGCATTACTACAATCAAGAAAATGTTTCAGGTGTTGGTCAATGTTTTATCAAAACTATTGACTACCCTGAAGGGCGAGATGAAAAAATGTATTTTAATGCTTTTGGTTGGAATGTCCAATCTAAAATATTAAGCCTAAATAGTAAATGGATTCAAAAACGGTTTGAGCATGATGCGATAGGGCGAATGTTAAGAGAAAGTGAACCTTATTTTAGTAATGAAAGCCCAACACAATGGAGTCAAAATGCTTTTGATGAATATGGACGACCTATTTCACAGCAGTTATTTACTGGAAAAGTAATCAATACAACTTATAATGGCTCATCCATTACGGTAAATGACGGAACTAAATCTGCTACTAGTACAAGAAATGTATTTGGAAATATAACGTCTTTACAAGACTCGGGTGGTACCATAAATTATCAATACTATGGTAATGGTACAATGAAATCTGCCAACTATGGTAGCCATATTGTTAGTAGTACTATTGATAATTGGGGACGTAGAATATCATTGACTGACCCTTCAACTGGCACATACAATTATGAATATAATATTTTAGGAGAAATTACAAAAGAAACAACTCCTAAAGGTCAAACAGAGTATACATATGATGCTTTTGGGAAACTGTTAAATAAAAAAATTAATGGGGATAAAACAGATTTAAATGTTACTTACAATTATAATGGAACAACTAAATTGCTTGAAAGAATAAATGGCAATGATGGTGAAGCAGACACACAGTATACTTATAATTACTATTATGATTCTTACCATAGACCTAATAAAATAAAAGAAGTAACGGATTATGCTGAGTTTGAAAAGCAGATGACTTATGATACTTTTGGTAGGATTAATAAAGACGTTTATATTTCTAAAAACTTAGCAACAGGTGTAAACAATACGGTTCAAGTTAAGAATACTTATGATGCAGCAAGTGTTCTTGTGGAAATGAGAGATTATAATTCTAATAATATAATATGGAAAGTAAATGATGAGAATGCTAGAGGAGAAACGTTAAGTGTTGATTTAGGGAATGGAATAACAAAAACCAGACAATATGATCAATATGGATTTCTTACCAACATAACAGATAAAGACGATGGTACTGGTGGCTCACAAGCTTTGAAGATAGATTATAGTTTTGATGCCCAGCGAAATATTTTATTGAGCCGTAAAAACTATGGATTTACCAGTTGGAGTGAAAGTTTTACGCATGATAATTTAGATCGATTATTATCAGTTAGCGGCCCAAATTCACATACTCAAGATTATGATACTCAAGGAAGAATAACTGAAAATTCTTTTGTAGGGAATTATAGATACGATGATAATTCTAGATATAGACTTGATGAAGTCGACCTTAATAATCAAGGTGATTTATATTATCAAAATCATAGCTTACAACAAGTAACCTATAATGCTTTTAAAAAGCCTGTAGATATTTATGAAAAGGATAAAGGGCGTGTTAGTTTTGAGTACGGGCCTATGATGAACAGAACAAGTTCGTACTATGGAGGTTTGGAAGAAAATAAAACAGAGCGTCGTTATCAAAAACGTTATTCAAGTATTATTCCCGTTGAAATTGTTCAAGACACAGAAAACAATAGTACTAAAATTATTACCTACATAGGAGGTAATGGTTATACAGCACCAGTTACCCATATAAAACAAGTTGGAGGAAGTAATATTAATGAATACCATTATCTACATCGTGATTATTTAGGTAGTATTCTAGCTATTTCTAACTCTAGTGGACAGATTGTGGAGCAACGGCAGTTTAGCGCATGGGGACTAGTAGATAATTTTAAGAAAGGAAATGCTTTAGCGAAATTTTCATATGATTCTCTAATTTCGAGAGGGTTTACAGGTCACGAACACTTTTTTGATGTCTCGTTAATACATATGAATGGTCGTATGTATGATGCGCAATTTGGACGTTTCTTGTCTCCAGATAATTATATACAAGCCCCTTTTAATACACAAAGCTTTAATAGGTACGGTTATGTATGGAATAACCCTCTTGTAAATGCAGATCCTAATGGAGAAGTTGTAATTTGTGCAATTATAATAGGGGCTGTTGCAGGGGCATATTTTGGAGGTGTACAGGCTAATGGAGGTAACTTTAATCCACTTAAATGGAATTGGTCTAGTGGCAGTACTTGGGCAGGTGTATTAGGTGGTGCTGTTATAGGAGCTGTTTCTGGGGGTGTTGGTGCCTACGTAAGTGGAGTCGCATTAGGCGTTTTATCTACTGCAGGAATTGCCGGTGGAATTTTAGGAGGTGCGCTTTCTGGAATAGCAGGAGGTATTGCAGGAGGTTTAATTAGCGGTGCAGGAATGGCAATATTACCAGGAGGAAATGGAGATGTTCTTGGAGGCGCATGGAAAGGTGCTGTGTCTGGAGCAATTTTTGGTGGAATTTTAGGAGGGACTATTGGAGGACTTACAACACCAAAAGGGCATAGTATATGGACAGGCGCAAAATTAAAGCCTACTGCATTAAGCGTTAGCGAAGTAAAAGCACAACCAATTCAGGCAAGTGATGATGCTCTATCTTTAAAAGAAGGGAACTCTATTAGACCTGAAAACACGAATGTTACAAAAGCTGTAAAAATAAATAAATTAGATGAATCATTTATTAAAACTAAAGGACTTGATGGTCAGGTAAAATATACTGCTACAGATGAATTAGTTGCTGTTAGGCATCATACAAGCCCAGAGGCTTTAAAACAAATTGAGGCAAGCAAATTAATAAACCCATCAAGAGGTCAGCCTTATGGAGTAGATGTAGAAGTTGCCCCTTTCTTAAGCCCTAAAAATGTGCAACTTGGTCAGGCAAGCAAAGGAGCTTTTGTTGAATTTATGGTGCCAAGAAGTCAGTTAAGTAATATTCCGGGTTATTTAGGAGGACAAGGTAATGCTGCAAGAATAATAACAAATTCTGCGCCACTTGATGTAGGTTCAAGCTCTTTTTTAAATTTTGTAAAATGGAAATGGTTTTAAAATGATGGAAATGACTTTAAAAATAAAAGAAATGCAGATAGGAAATACTAATCTGCCTAAAATTGAATTGAAAGCAGGAGAGATTTTAAGAATGCAATTTTCAAACATAGAGAATTATAATAATATACTTTCTAAAATTAATACATCATTTTTCGATAGAGAAGTAATAAATGTTCAATTATGGGCAGAAAAAGATGAAAATATAGTTTTTGTTGAAGATTGGTTTAATCGTCACGCTAAAAAAGACTCTTTTATTAAAGAGATGAATTTGACAGGGCAAGAAAAATTTCATGAATTACCAAAGCCCTATAAAACTATTGTTTGTTTGAAACATATTTTGGAAAATGAAATTCATCCGATAGTTATAGGAACAGCAGGGATGCATATTTTTAATTTAACACAAACTTATGGTCTATTAAATTCATTTTTAAAAAATGGAGGGGTTTGTATTGAAATAACCTATCCTACTATGGCTGATAATGAATTTATAGATGTTTTAGGCGTTGTGCCTAACGTGATAACAATTAAATAAATAGAAAAATAAAAAGTTTTCAAGTTATTTCATGTTTTTTATTAATTTCAGTGGATGTCTCAAGGAATTCGTTATAAGTTTAGGATAACAACATTTTAATATCAAAAATCGTGGAATTAGATCAAGCGAAATACATTATAAAAAAATCTTCAAATATTTTTTCTGATAGCTATCAAGAGGTTTTTAATACAGAATGGTATCCAAAGAAATTTATAAAAGAAGGCTATTCAATATTTTTTATAAAAGCCCCTGACAATGAAACTAATTATTTTAACTGGAATACCTTTATCCAGTACATTAGATATAATATTAATGGTTCAAAATATTTTTTTAAATCATATGACACAACTGTCATTCGTGAACATTCAAAACAATCAGATGATAATATCAATAAAAGAGAGCCGTTTGATATTGAAAAGAGATTAATGATTCCGAAAACTGATTTTTTTGAGCTATTAAACCATTTACCTTTTAATAATTTGATTGGAGAAATCAATATAGGAAATGTAGAACAGGGTACTCTTCTTTTTGATGACACAAGTAAATGGGGATATTATTATGGCGAACAGTTATATAATGGTAAAAATTTTCAAGAGTTTGATTTGTTTATTATTAGAAAAGAAGATGAAACTAATTTCAAAAAAGCTTTAAAAAATATGATGTTATTACCATATAACATTGAAGAAATTGGACTAAAAAACATTTTTAAAGAAGGTGATTTTTCCAAAAATGAGTTATTTGAAATAAAAATTTAGTAAGGATTGATAAATGTTAGAAGAAGTGTATTTTAATATTTTTAAAAAATATCATCCGAATGAAAAAGACAATATTGAAGATATATTATTAGAATTAAAGAACGAAGGAGTGTCTCAAATACAGTGTACTAGATTGTTAATGTCAAATTTAAAATTAACTATAGGTGATGCTGATAAAATTGTTATCAATTCAAAAGCATGGAAAAGTCATTTAGATTCTGTAAATAATCTAAGGGAATCTTTTTTTAATATTAATTTTGATGAAGAAGAATAGATTAAATCAAGAAATTATTGGTATATGAAAAATTCCATATTACCACTTTTTAGAAAATTATGGAGCAATTAACGTTTAAAGTAGAAGGAGAAAATATAGATTTTTTTAATATTAGTTACAGTCAAATTTTTAATGAAAATTGGTATCCTAATTACTTTATCAATCAAGGTTTTTCTGTGTTTTTATCAAAAAAGAAACCTATTTCACTTTCATTAAATAAAATAATTGAGTTTTTAATAAATAACTTTAATGATAGTCAGATTCTTGTTAAAACTTATGATTTTACAAAAGATAATCCAACAAAAAAACTCATTATACCTATTGATGTTTTTAAAGAAAAATATATTTTTAAAGTAGAAGAACTAATGTTATCAAGTTCTGAAATTACATCTGAAATGGGAATGATTTTATTTGGAGATTCATGTCAATGGGCTTATTACTTTGGAGAGGAACTTTATGATGATTTTAATTTAGAAGAGTTTGACCTTTTTATAATTAAAAAAGAAATGAAACAAAACTTAATTCAATTTATAAAGCAAACATATCCTAACATTAATATTAAAACAAAAACCAAGGGCAACATTTTTAAAGAAGCTGATTTTTTCAAAAATGAGTTATTTGAAATAAAGATTTAGTAAGTATTGATATATGTCTGATGATAATGGAGGGATATTGCTCTATAATTAATGTTGGATACACAATTTGAGCGTGTTATTTAAATATCAAACCTAATTCTATTATTATATAGGACCTAATATGAATTAGGATTGGATTGATAAAATTATTATTGTACATTTCTAACCCCAAATGAAACAATTTTTAATCTTTATAATAGTTTTAATTTCAACTGTTGGTTTTTCTCAAAACGAAGCCAACATTTGGTATTTTGGAGTAAATGCAGGACTTGACTTTAATAGTGGGACTCCTGTTGCTCTTACCGATGGTATTTTAACAACTATTGGAGGAATGGCTACTATTTCTGATAGTTCTGGAAATTTATTATTTTATACAGACAGTTCTGTTGTTATTAATAGAAACCACAATTATATGCCAAATGCAGATATACTTGGCATTCCACTAAATGGATGTCCCCTTACAACTCAAGCGGCAATAATAGTTCCTTGGCCAGGAAATGCTAATCAATACTTTATTTTCACTCTAGGTTGTGAAGCTCAACCTAACGGATTGCAATATTCTGTTGTAGACATGACATTAGATGGTGGCTTAGGAGATGTTACAACAAAAAATGTCCCACTTAGAACACCTATGACTGAAAAATTAACTGCTGTACAAAGCACAAGTTTTAATGGATATTGGCTTATATCTCACGATTGGGGGAATAATCAATTTGTAGCATATCGTATTACTTCAGCTGGTGTAGATACTAATGCTGTTATTAGTTCAGTAGGAGAAGTTATAGACGGAAATGTAATTAATGCTCAAGGTCAAATGAAAGTATCTCCAGATGGCTCCAAGTTAGCAATTGCAACAGAAGGGAATATAAATTTGGTACAACTTTTTGATTTTAATCCAAATACAGGGGCTATTACTAATCCTCAAACTATTATAGATGAAGATAGTTCTACAAGTCTTTATGGAATTGAATTCTCACCAAGTGGAGATAAACTATATGTATCTGGTTTTGAGAACGGTGTATATCAATACGACTTAACGGCAGGCTCACTTAGCGATATTATTGCTTCTGAATATCAAGTTACTACATTAATAAGAGGATATCGTTCTTTACAATTAGGTGTGGATGGAAAAATCTACATTGTAAAGGAAGGCGAAAGCAATTTAGACTATATTGGTAATCCCGAAGGCAACCCTGGCATTGACCTTGGTTTTGTATTTCAAGGTGTAGATCTTTTAGGTAGAAGAGGGTTCAGGGGGCTTCCTCCTTTTATACAATCATTTTTTCATGTAGGTTTTCAAACAGAGAATATTTGTGAAGGTAATACTACTCAATTTAATGCAAATATCTCGCAGGGTTACGATAGCTTAATTTGGGATTTTGGAGATGGAAATATATCAATCGTTGAAAACCCACAACACACATATACCACAGCTGGAACTTATAATGTTATTCTTACAGTAGCTTCAGGTACAAAAAGCTCCACAGACATACAAAATATAACTATATACGAACAACCAATAGCCACACAACCACAAGATATTATGATGTGTGATAATGACAATGATGGCTTTTATGGTTTTGATTTAACGACACAAGATTCAGATATTTTAAATGGTCAAAGTTCATCAGTTTTCGATGTGACTTACTATGCCTCTATGATGGATTATACAAATGACAACCCCATTACAGATCCAAATAATTACGCCAATACAATAGCTTATACCTCACAAACTATAGTAGCCAATATAACAAACATTAATAATATGGATTGTGAGGATACAACGACTTTTAATATCCAAGTGTTCGAATCACCAACGCCAAGCACTAACATTCCAAATATATCTTTTTGTGATAATACCAGTGTAGGAACAGATACCGATGGTATGATAGAATTCGATTTAACTCAAAATGAATCTGTTATTTTAAACGGACAATCTGCAACCGATTTTGCGGTGAGTTATTTTGCTGATTCAGCTTTGACAAACCAAATTAATGACCCTTCAGTTTACCAAAATGCTAGTCCAACAGAAACGATTTATGTACAAGTAGTCAATAACAATTATTCAAGTTGTATTGCTCAAACTAGTTTTGATATTGAAGTTTTTGAACTCCCTACAGTAACAACAGTAGTAACGTTAAGTCAATGCGATGATGATTTGGATGGATTCTCTATATTCAATCTAACAGAAGTCAATGCTGAATTATCAACCAATCATTTAAACGAAGTCATCACTTTTTACGAAACCCAAATCGATGCTGAAAATGCTAATAGTCCAATTACAAATGATATTACTTACACCAATCAAACCGTAAGCACAGATATGGTTTGGGCAAGAATTGAAAATGCGAACAATTGCCATAGAACAGCTCAAGTTGATTTGATAGTTTCTACCACACAAATTCCTAACACCTATACACGAAATTTCTATCAATGTGATGATGGTACAGATACCGATGATGGTATTTCAACGTTTGATTTCAGTATGGTAAATACCGAAATTCAGGCTTTGTTTCCAGTTGGGCAACAGCTCATTATCAATTACTACCGTAATCAAGCAGATGCTTTATCTGAAACCAACCCTATTGTAGATATTACAAATTATCAAAATATTGCTTACCCTTACCAACAGGGTGTTTTCATTCGAGTTGATAGTGCCTTAGATAATGATTGCTTAGGATTAGGACATCATATTACTTTGAATGTAGAAACCATTCCTGTAGCTCATCCTGTAATTATTGATGAGCAATGTGATAACGATGGAGATGAGATGTTTGCTTTTGATACTTCATCTATTGAAACTACTTTACTAAACGGGCAAACCAATGTTTCCATTGAGTACTTTGATGATATGGGGAATAATTTGCCAAGTCCTTTATCAAATCCATTTCTTACGGCATCTCAAACAATTACTGCTAGAGTAACTAACACCACAACACAAGACCCTGATGGTGCTTGCTATGACGAAACACAAATAATGCTTACAGTGGATGCAGCAGCAGTTGCGCATACAGTCCCTGATTTTATAGAATGTGACGATAATGGTGACGGACAATTTGCCTTTAATACTTCAAATATAGAAGCTACTGTTTTAAATGGACAAACAGGAATGATAGTGACCTATACTGATGAAGATGGAAATTCATTACCAAGTCCATTATCCAACCCATTTACTATTGATACCCAAACCATAACGGTTAGAGTAGAAAATCTGTTGAGTACTATTTGTTTTGATGAAACTACCATCAATTTTATAGTTAGTGAGCAGCCAATAGCGAATCCTATTTCTAATGATTTTGTTTGTGATGATGTGAGTAATGATGGCGAATATACGTTTACGCTATCCGATTACGATTCACAAATATTAAACGGACAATCTCAAACAACGTTTGAAGTCTTTTATTTTGAAAATAATTCTGATGCACAAAATAATATAAACGCCTTACTAAACAGCTATGTAGTTAACTCAACGTCACAAACGCTTTTTACAAGAATTCAAAACAGCAGTAATACAGATTGCTTTGATATCACATCTTTCGAATTAGGTGTACACTATCTACCTATTGCCAATCAACCAGAAGATATCTTGGTTTGTGATGATGAAACTAACGATGGTATAGAAACTTTTAGTTTAGGTATACAAAACACAAGCATTCTAAATGGTCAATCTAATATAGATAATACAAGTACCTATCATTTATCTCAAGTTGATGCTGAAAATAATACAAGTACAATCTCTGAAGATTTTACAAATACTGAAAATCCACAAACTATTTATGTAAGACTTGAAAACAACAATTATTCTGATTGTTATACGACCACTTCTTTTCAAATTATTGTAAATCAACAACCCGTATTGGAAATGCAAGACCAATGGCCTATTTGTGAGGGTGATACAGTTGAAATCATCGCAGATACAGGTTATGACGAATACCTATGGTCAACAGGAGAAACTAGTCAAACAATTACGGTTGATACAGCAGGAACTTATGAAGTAATAGTAACCAATGTTTATGGAGCTTTACGTTGCGAAACTTCAAAAACAGTTACAGTTGCTAATTCAAACATAGCGACTATTACAAATATTGAAACAGTAGATTGGACACAAAACAATAATACTATTACCATTTTTGTTGATGGTAATGGTGATTATGAATACTCAATAGATAATGTAAACTATCAGGAATCTAATGAGTTTAAGAACTTAATTGTCGATGAATACACTGTTTATATTAGAGATAAAAATGGATGTGGTATTGTTTCCGAAAGTGTATATTTATTGAATTATCCTAAATTTTTTACACCAAATAACGATGGGAATAATGATACTTGGCAATTGGTGAACTCTATACAAGAACCAAACAATAAAATTTATATCTACGACAGATATGGCAAGCTTTTAAAACAATTGAGTCCAACAGGTTTAGGTTGGAACGGAACCATTAATGGTGTTAGATTAGCTTCAGATGATTATTGGTTTGTTCTAGAACGCCAAAACGGAAAAATATATAAAGGTCATTTTACACTAAAGCGATAAAAAAACACCCAAATGGAATGAGTGTTTTATAATATTTAATTGTCTATAAGCCAAATCTCTCTAGCCTTATCAAACCCACACCACCTATGATTTTCATCATATCCACGACTAGCCAACTCATGACGAATCAACTTTTCAAGTGGAATTTTAGCCTGTAAAATATAGCGTAATATCTCGCCGTCAGCAATAGAGAATAGCCCTATAATCTTATCCCAAGAGGGAAGCGATTCACTATCCATACGAATATGGCGAATGTCGTCATAATTCATATTGGAGTAATCTTTCGGTAAAATATCCAAGAATTCCATTTCCATCTCTTGGGCAGTCGCTTCCTCACAAACAGCCCAATTATTATCTGGACCATGAATTACACCAAATTTAATTTTAGCAATTCGGTATTTAAAGTTAAGCCAAATAGCATGGTCAATAGCTTTCTGTTTACTATCAAATAAATCTAAATAATTATCATTTTTCATTTTTCTGTGATTTAGAAACGGTGTCTAGTTTATCGTTATTTTTAAGTTCAACAACTCTACCATTCAAAGAAATAATATCTTCCCTGGACGATTTTGGATCTTTACCTTTTTTACGAAGTAAACGTTGCGTATTAAATAGCGAACGACACTTAATATTAAACTCGGTATAATTAACGGCTTCCTCTTTATTTTTTAAAGATTTCACGTAAGCATCATAGAGTTCAATATTAGATAATTGATTGTCTTTTGCTTTCATAATGATATCTAAAACAGTACTTGCTATTGCATTAAGTCCACGTTCAGCTTCAGAAAGGTCAAAGCCTAAGACTTCAATCTTTTTTTGTTGAGAATCATCGGCATACTTTAGTAGCACACTAATATCACGTCTGTAATCTTTTAAACGGTCTACCACTGCTTTTTTTTCGTCTTTAGCAGTTTCAATTTTAGCATCTGTTTGCTCTAAAAGCATTTGATCGGTTTTGATGTTTTCAATTAAAACATCAACAATAGTTGCATCTTTCATAATATTTAATTTTAAAGGTTAATATTGAGTTTTAGTTTATTTTCCAAAGCGAGTGGATCACAAAATCAGATGAACCTTGTTTAGTTTCAATACAAACACGTTCCAACTCTTCCTCGGCTTCTTCTTTGGTGTCAAAGAAAAATGAAGGTTTTGTTGTTACCGCATACTTATCTTCATCTTTCACATCAGATGTGAAGATGGCAAAGACTCGTTTAGTTTTACCATGTTTGAATAACAACGAATAGTAGTTACTTACATCATATTCGTCCCATTCTTCAACTGGCTTGTCTCTTAGATAATGTGCGCTAAATAAAATTTTATCGAAAAAATCGTTGACTTCTTCTTTAGTCATTCTTGGAACGGATGTGATTTCAGATTCTATTTTCTGAATAAGAAACGATAGGATAAAATAATCTTCTCCAATCAGTTCTAACAACTGCTCATTTTCGAGTGTTTTAATGTCATGTTGTTCTAAATCTTGGTCAAAACAGGAATGTTTCAATATCTCAATAAGTTCTTCTCTATTAAAGAAATGAGTAAAGAACTCACTAAGTTTTTGGTTTCTGTTTTTTAAAAATTCTTTTTCTAATTGCTTCAAAAAATGAACAATTAATTTTCGTTGTTTAATAGTCATCGTCTTCAGTGTTAAAGGGTTCATTTGTTACTTCACAATGATTGCTGATAGTTGCTAAAAGGTAATTGTAATCACTGCTTTTTGCTTCATCAAGAACAGTTTTAATCTCCTCTTGAGTCCAACCTTCACGTTTAGCTTGTTTTCGAAACACAGCCATAATCATAAAGGCATTTCCATTGACGCCAATCAGTTCAAGGTTGACTGTTTTGTTTACTATTTTTTTCATAATATTTAGTTTTGCACCGAATTGGTACTGATTAACATTCTATTTTGTTGTTTTGTTTATTTCTTTTGCTAGTTGCTGTCCAAGTTTTTTCACGACTCCAATTACCAAAGCATTACCCATAAAAAAGGCACGTTGCACATCTGTTATGTCTTGATGCTTTGTGAAATCATTAGGGAAGCCATTAAGGCGTTCCAATTCTATAGGATGTAATCGTCTGTAACGTCCGTTTTGAAGAACAACATGTTTTTCTCGGCAGATATAACCACCACCTTCACGAGTTAAAAGTGTACGAGAAGGTTTTTCTAATGCATCAGGGAAGGCGACATTGCCTTCACGGTAGATGTAAGGGTTTCCAGTGTGTTTGCTAATTCTATGAATTTCTTTAGCACCTTTTACGAGTTTCCATTTTGGTAAATCATTTTCAGAGATAAAATAGGATTCAGGAATCTGCTCTACATCTAATAAAATATCTTTCAGCGTGGTTTTCGTTTCATTAAAATCTGGAGTCACTTTAAATGTACAATATGCACCATGTAGCATCAATCCAGTTTTATCAAATACAGCATTTTCATTAGAAAATGTTTTTAGGGTGTCCTCAATAGTATCTGGTAAGATGCCAACTTTTGGTTGTCCAGCCTTCTTTATTGGAAAGGCTCTAGCTGTAACGCCCACTTTTGATAACCATTCGCTAATAGTCACTGTTTCGAGCTGTTTATACAGTTTCGTTCCTTTTTTATAACCTAGAATAAAAGTTCGACGGCGACGTTGTGCAAAGCCATAATCGGCTGCATTAATAACACGCCATTCTACTGCATACCCTAAAGTATTTAAACAGGATAGTATCACAGCAAAGTCACGTCCTATTTGTTTGGAAGGCGACCGTAATAAGCGGTCTACATTTTCAAGTAGAATATAATTGGGTCGTTTCTTTTCAAGAATTTTTTGGATACTCCACCACAATTTTCCTTTTGTGCCTTTTAGTCCTTTGTTATGAGACCGATTAGCAATAGAAAAATCTTGACAAGGGAAGCCACCAACAAGTAAATCATGATTTGGAATACTTTCGATATCGTTTTTAACTAATGCTTCAATATCTTCTTCTGAATGATTTGCATTTGGCCAACGGTTTTTATAAACCATATTAGCATGTTGTTTTTTAGTGCGTGGTTCAAATTGATTGCTCCACACTACTTCAAAACTTGAGTTTTTTTGCTTTGGAAAACCTTCCAATGCAATACGAAACCCACCAACACCGGCAAAGAGTTCAACAACTTTAAGTGGTGCTTTTGTTGTTTTAGTTCTTGATTCTTGCCTCTTGACTCCTTTTCTCGTCATATAGGAAAATTGGCAGTTAAAACTTCTATTTTTCGACCTCGTGATTTTCCTGTTACTCCTTTCTTAGCAGATAGCGGTTTGTTAAAGGTCTTGGTGTACCATCCATTCTTTTGGATGTATTCATTAAGAATATCTGATGGATAGGAACTAAGTAGAAACTTACCTTTCAGACCCTCAAGGGTTATTAATAAATTATTAAAATCAGCTTCGGTATAACCGCTATAAAAGGATTGGCAAGAATTAAAATAGGGTGGATCCACATAATGAAACGCATCTTCAGCATCTCTACTTTTTATGACTTTACAAGCATCGTTGTGTTCAATTTGAACATTTTTTAGCCTATTAAATATAGTTTCATTAAATCTAATTTTTTTATTCAATAGCTTTTTAACTTGCTTGCCATATTTATCATAACCCCAACTTCCAATCTGGCACGAAAACCCCATATTGGTTCCGATATAAAATGCCCAAGCTTGTTGGAGTTTATCAAACAAGTGTGGCATTTTATAAATACTGAGTGCCACCATATAACTAGCTCTTGAAAAAGGAGTCGCTTCAATCTTAGTTTTTAATTTTTCAAAATCAGTAATCATCACTTGATAAAAGTTAACCACCATGGCACTCACATCGTTAATGGTTTCAGAAGCACTTGGTGGTTTTGCAAAGAAAACTGCACCGCCGCCAAAAAAAGCTTCGGTATAAATGATATGTTCAGGAATTAAAGGCAGAATATGTTTAAGCATATTTTGTTTGCCTCCATAATAAGAAATTGGGGTTTTGGGCATACGTGAGTTTGAAGTTAAAAAGTTGTAAAGGATTACTAAGCCAGTCTTAAACTGTATTTAGAGTTTTCCTTCTTTTACGAAGGAGGCGAAAGATTCGGAAGTAATAATAATGTGATCGAGTAATGTAATATCCATCAAGGTTGCTAATCGTTGTAATTTTTTGGTTTCTTTCATGTCTCGTGTTGAGATTTTTAAGTTTCCACTTGGATGATTATGAGCAACGATGATTGCTGATGCGTTAGTCAATAAGGCTAATTGAAATATATACTTTGGGTTGGTTTGTACACCTCGTGTCGTTCCTGTGGCAACTTCTGAAATTGCGAGCACTCGATTTGCATTGGTAAGCAGTATGACCCAAAAGCATTCACGTAAATCTAATTGCTGTGGGTTGATATATTTTCGTAAAATCATATCCGCATCTTCAGCACAAGAAATATGATGCATCTCTTGTAGCTGTGGTCGTTGGTAATGGATTTCAATTTTTGAGCTACCTAGTAGCTCGGTACTTGGTAGTGTTTTCATCTGTATTAAATTAACGATTGCTTTGTAGCTATTATGATTGAAAACAAAAAAAGGCTGGAGTTCAGCCTTTTGGTTTAAATAAACCATCTTGTTACAAGCACAAGAGGAATTTGTGGAAAACCAACTTTTAATTTTCAGGTAACCCTACGGAATATTTAAATCTTGATTATCGAGTAGCCAATTTTTTGTAATGGTCTTTGCAGAAAAGGGTTTGGATGGTTTTCCGTTAATCATGAGCTTGAGATAGATGTGGAAATTCTCCAATGCGATAAAATCACTTGCAGTAAAAACAGGATAGAATTCTTGTGCCATATATTTGGCATCGGCGTAGGAAATTCTAAAACAGATAATCGTACCTATGTTTCCTAATACGGCTTCTTTAATTTTAACAGGCAGTTGATTGAGATACTGATGCGCTAAAATAAATCCGATTTTGAATTTCCGAAGTTCAGAAAACATATTCACAAGTGAGAGTGTAGTGAAATTGTGAAATTCATCTAAATAAATAAAGAATGGTTTTCGTTTCTCTTCATCAATCGTAGAACGATGAAATCCAGCAGCAGAAAGAGAGTTAAGCAGTAAAGAACCTAATAAGTGTGCTGCATCAGCACCTAAAGTTCCTTTAGATAGGTTCACTAAAAAAATCTTTTCCTTATCTATAATCGATTGAATGGAAAGTTGTTTGGTGTTATCTACCAATATTTTTTTAACCATGGGAATGGCTAAAAAGCTGCCAACTTTATTAAGAACAGGTAATACATCCGCTTTTGAGTATTTTGAGAATTGGTGTGACCAGAATTGTTTGACTTCTTTGGTAACAATATGTTGTTGGCATTGTTGTCTGTAATTGTCATCAACAAGAAGTCTAGTGACATCAGAAAAGGTGGCTTTTGGTTGATCGAGTAGTGTTAAAATAACATTACGCAGAATATGTTCCAATTTAATTCCCCAAGATTGTTGCCCCCATAGTTTTTGAAAGGTTTCTATGATATGTGAAGCGATTAAGTGACGGTGTTGATATGCCACTTTACGAAGTGGATTGTAGCCCCATTCTAGGTTTGGGTTTGAGGTGTCTAGATAAATAAGGTCTTTCCGTTTGTTTTCTGGTATATTAGCATACAGTTTTTTAACCAAATCCCCATTTACATCAAAGAGACACAAGCCTCTATTATTTATAATATCTTGATGGATTAGTGTTTCTAAAACATTGGTTTTACCGCTTCCTGTTTTTCCGAGCAGGTACATACCAACAAATCTATCGTGTTGGAAGATTCCAAAAGTATCTCTTTCATTACGGAAATCTGTTTGAGCAAAATAGGATATATAAGGATGAAATGAATGTGGCATAGGTAACATCCTAATCTAGTGTGTACTATTTTGGAGTAATGCCAATTGGTAATTTTAGCGCATACCAAAAGGCTAAACTATAATTACGATTGAATTATGGTTGTATGATACTATGACCTCTAATCTCGAATCTATCTCATATTATTTTGAACAATATCTTTTGGAATGTGAATACACAAAAGGATTACGCCCAAAAACCATGAAAAGCTATAGAGATGTATTTAAAAATTTCTCTAATCTCATGCCTGAAGCCAAAAGGGTTGATGACCTACAACCTTATCTGATGAATGAGTTTTTTAAACGATTAGGGATTAGAGCTAAAGAAAAAGGGAAACCTATGAAAGCTTCCTCCATTCGAACCTATTTCAATAAACTATTAGCTTTTATAAAATGGCTTGAACGCCAACAATTGGTGTCACATAATTTTAGTTCTAAGCTTATAAAACCTCCAAACCCAACCTATGAAGATGAAAAAGCATTGTCTCAAAATGACATTTCCACTTTAATTGGAACTATAAATTTATATACCATAGATAATATGTTTATGCAGAAACGCGATTTAGTAATGATATATCTTTTACTATTCACAGGTATCCGAAGAGGTGAGCTATTAGGTTTACGCATCCAAGATATAGATTTTACAAATAAGACCTTATTTGTAAACGGTACAACTTCAAAATCAAAAAAGAGTCGCTATATACCTTTACACTTTACTGTACTAACGCATCTGAAATCCTATTTAAATTTTAGAAAATCTAAATATTCAAAATGCAATGCTTTGATTATATCTTCAAAAGAAGACAAAGCATTTACAGATCACGGACTTAAGCATTGGGTCGCAAAGTACAATCGTTTATCAGGTGTAAAATTTCATATCCATCAATTTCGACATACGTTTGCCTGTAATCTCGCCAAACAAAATGCAAATATAATTAGCATAAAAAATGTCTTGGGTCACTCTTCGACTCGCATGACTGAGCGCTATTTACGTTCTATAAAAACAGAGAGCGCACGTCAACATATTGATAATTTAGTATGTTAATCGGATTGAAATAAAGCTTCGACTATGTTAAAATTAGAATGTCGTTGTATTAACAGAACACCATTTTTAATTGAAATAATCTAAAATGGATAATCTATTTATACGCTACTTTAACAAGAATGGATTTGCAAAGACGTGGTCGTAGAAAATGCTGGTATTCCAGTACCAAATACCTCTAAAACCCTTATAAAATAACAAATTACAGGGTTTGGGCATGGGGTTGATTCCTTGCACTGACGAGGTGGCAGGTTCGAGTCCTGTCAGGTCCACAAATCGCCCTTATATTTTCCCGTTTTAGGAAGATTAAGGGCTTAAAAAATAGCCTTCTACGACCACATCCTGAAAAGATGTGGTCGTAGAATAGATAAAATCCTCTTGTAA
>Ga0316189_10002775_pt1 | contig 17087 bp, 17 predicted proteins | sample LowCovwburrow_MG_FD_204930 | JGI IMG/M metagenome (GOLD analysis project Ga0316189, IMG submission 204930) | Coastal sediment microbial communities from Maine, United States - Lowes Cove worm burrow | ecosystem: Environmental > Aquatic > Marine > Coastal > Sediment | place: USA: Maine...
ATTTCTCGATGAATACTGATGTGGGCATAATCATGTGCTCCAGCTCAGACTGGGACACCATGCATCACGCGACCAAAACGCTCGATAAGTTGTGCGTCAGTTTCGAGGTCAAGGTCGTCTCCGCGCACCGAACTCCCGACCTGCTGTTTGACTACGCGGGCAGCGCCGTTGCAAGAGGCCTGAGGGTGATCATCGCCGGCGCGGGAGGCGCAGCGCACTTACCTGGCATGGCCGCAGCAAAGACGCGATTGCCCGTTCTCGGTGTGCCTGTACAGTCAAAAGCACTCAATGGCATGGACTCGTTGCTGTCTATCGCGCAAATGCCTGCCGGTGTACCTGTCGGTTGCATGGCTATCGGCAAAGCGGGAGCCGTCAATGCCGCGCTGTTAGCTGCAGCGATGCTGGCAACAGAGAACCCGGCGATCGCGGCATCGCTGGATGATTTCCGCAAGAACCAGACCGACAAGGTTCTGGGCGACAGCGACCCAACGAAATAAACTGATGCGTATTGGCATTATCGGCGCCGGGCAGCTCGGCCAGATGCTGGGCTTCGCGGCAGCAGAACTCGGCATCGAAACACGTTTTGTTGATCCGTCTGAGAACCCGCCCGCTGCCCGTTGCGGCAAAGTCATTCAAGCTGCTTTTGACGATGAAGTCGCACTCGTGGCTCTCGCCGAAACTTGCGACGTCGTGACCTACGAGTTCGAGAATGTGCCTGTTGAGGCATTGCATCATTTACAAGGGATAGCGCCGGTCTATCCACCCGCAGAGGCTTTGCGGCAATCGCAAGATCGACTCGACGAAAAACACCTGTTCGAATCGCTCGGGATTCCGCTGCCGGCTTACCACCCGGTCGACAGCCGCGAAGATCTCCAGGCGGCTGCCGAGGCAGTGGGACTCCCCATGGTCGTCAAAACGCGGCGTTTCGGCTATGACGGTAAAGGACAGATTGTTGTGAAAACCGCCGACAAACTCGACAGTGCCTGGGAGCAACTCGGCGGGCAGGCATTGATCGCGGAGCAATGGGTGCCCTTCGATCGCGAAGTTTCCTGCATTGGCGCTCGCAGCGTCAGTGGCGAGGTCGCTATCTACCCGCTCGCACAGAATATGCACGTCGAAGGCATCCTGCATACGTCGCTATCCCCGGCCGATGGCGATCAGCTCGCCGCAAAAGCGGCAGATTACGTCAGGCGCCTGCTGGACCAACTGGAGTATGTCGGGGTGCTGGCTTTGGAGCTATTCGTCGTGGGCGATGAGCTATTGGCGAATGAATTCGCGCCACGCGTGCACAATTCTGGCCACTGGAGCATTGAGGGCTCGATCACCAGCCAATTCGAGAACCATGTGCGTGCGATCCTCGACATGCCGCTGGGTTCGACTGAGAGCGTTGGTCACGCCGGGATGGTGAATCTGATCGGTACCATCAAGGATGCAACACGGCGGCTCGATATCGGCACGCTACACGACTATGGCAAAGAACCGCGGCCCGGCCGCAAACTGGGCCATGTGACCGTTGTGGCCGATACGCCAGAGCAACGCGAGGCACTTGTCGAGATTATTGACAATTCTGTGACCTAGTCGACACCACCGCGTGAGAACGCCGCATGGCAGACAACAATAAAAAGCAGGTAAACTGTCCTTAGAAATGTCTTATCTTCAACACTTCGATCTCAAAGAGCAGCCGTTTCGGCTGACTCCGGACCCGGAATTCCTTTATTGGAGCAAGCAGCATGCCCGCGCCAAAGCCTATATGGAATCGACCATATGGCTGGCTGACGGATTCGTTGTCATTACCGGCGAGATCGGTTCAGGCAAAACAACGCTCTTGCAGTCGTTTCTTTCTGAGCTCGAAGATGACGTTGTCTATGCGGTCGTATCGCAGACCCAGCTGACACCAACCGAGTTCCTGCAAGCCGTATTAACCGAGTTTGGCTTCAAACCGTTCAACAAACGCAAAGTTGAATTGCTCGACATGCTCAACATGTTCCTCATTGAGCAGTATTCCAACAATAAGAAAGTTGTGCTCGTCATTGACGAAGCGCAAAACCTCTCCAAGAAGGTACTCGAAGAAGTTCGCATGATCTCGGGTATCGAAACACACAAGGAAAAGGTGCTACGCATTATCCTCGCCGGACAACCGGAACTTAAGGATACGCTGGAATCTGAGGGTCTGAAGCAACTCGTGCAACGCGTTCGTTTACGCTTCCACATTGGGCCGCTCGACCGACGCGAAATGCGCGAGTACATCGAAAGACGCCTGGCCGTTGCAGGCCGTCAGGAAAACACCTTGTTTGCAGACGACAGCTTCGACGCCGTTTACCGTTTTTCCGGTGGTATCCCGCGATTGATCAATACGTTGTGCGACACCGCGTTACTCGTCGCCTTCGCCGATGAAAAAGAGACGGTGGGTGCCGTCGATGTAATCTCCGCCGCGGAAGAACTGGGCTGGCAGGAGCACGAAAGCAACACGGGCATCTATGACCAGTTGCGACAAATTGAAATGGAGCGCAAACCAGCGGTCGACTCTCATGTCACCCGCATCGAAATTCGATCCGATGGCGAAGTCGTTGATTCGCTGACGTTTCCGCTGGGGCGCGTCATTGTTGGTCGCTCTCCCGACAACGAGATCTATATCAAGAGCAAGTTCGTGAGCCGACATCACGCCCAGATCGTGAGCGACGAGAGCGGTTGCGTCATCGAGGATTTGAACAGCACCAATGGTGTGTTTCTCGGCGAAAAGCAGGTGAAGAAATACCGTCTTAGAGATGGCGACACCATCTCACTTGGCGTTCACGAATTGATTTATCACGATATCAGAGCAGGGTCTGAGATTGATGGCAGCCAAACCTCTGCCGAACAGTCAGTCGACGAAGATGACGAGCAGAATTCGGCGGTGAACGAAACTTAGGTTTGCTGCACGCTACTTTTCAGTAATCCTGGCGCGTGCCAGCGCGACGATCAGTGGCTCTGTAGTCGCGTCGCTTGAGCAAAACCACCAATCCCGCCACCAGACTAAGCATGCCGACAACGAAGCAGATGGTTGGCCAATGCCAGTGATAGACGTACAGCGACGCAGCCAGACAGACTGCACCTACCGTCAGGTAGAAGTATGGAAGACTTTCGTAGATTGGTTTCGAGACCCACATGACACTGCGCTTGTATTCCCCATGGTCAATTCATTTTCCATAGCGGGGAGCCATTGTCCAGTGCGGTTGGCCCTCAGATCAGGATTTTCGACTGCTGAACAGGCCTACAATACGCGAGAGAATCGATTCTGACAGGCCATCGACCGACAAATCGGGCTCAATATCCGCACCGTCGCCGCGCAGCCCCTGCACCAATTGCTGGGAGTTAGCGTCCATATCGAACTCTGTTATTGTGTTTTCAAATGCCATTGCTATCTGCCTCCATGAGATAGACAAAATTTACCGCAGCGCCCCGGCGAATGAAGTGAGCTGGCTCACATTGTGAGCTTCGAATCGGCGTGAAATTGACTTATGTCAAAGCGACGCCGCAACGTATTGTCAGGATTGTGAATCAAGATCGGAGGCGGTTTTGCTTCGCCTGTGTTTCGCGAAGAAGCAAAACCACCTCCGATCTTGATTCACTAACCCGTGCCACCCACGGTTATCTCATCGATCTTCAGCGTCGGTTGCCCAACGCCGACGGGCACCGACTGACCTTCCTTGCCACAGGTGCCGACGCCTGAGTCCAGCTGCAGATCATTGCCGACCATTGAAATCTTAGTAAGCGCTTCCGGGCCGTCACCGATCAGCATTGCGCCCTTCACTGGTGTCGTAACTTTTCCATTCTCAATCAGGTACGCCTCACTGGCCGAGAACACGAATTTTCCGGATGTGATGTCAACCTGACCGCCGCCGAAGTTCGGTGCATAAATGCCTTTCTCGACGGACTGAATGATCTCCTCCGGATCATGCGGTCCTGCCAACATATAGGTGTTCGTCATGCGCGGCATGGGCATATGCGCAAACGATTCCCGGCGGCCGTTACCGGTCGACTTTACGCCCATTAGTCGGGCGTTCATCTTGTCCTGCATGTAGCCCTTGAGGACGCCGTCCTCTACCAGAACTGAATACTGACCGGGCGTACCCTCATCATCGACAGACAGTGATCCACGCCGGTCTGCGATCGTTCCGTCGTCGACAATAGTGCAAAGCCCAGACGCCACTTTTTGCCCAACCTTGCCGCTGAAGGCCGATGTCCCTTTGCGATTAAAATCACCCTCAAGCCCATGACCCACGGCCTCGTGCAAGAGTATTCCGGGCCACCCCGGCCCGAGTACGATGGGCATCGTACCGGCGGGCGCTGCGATCGCGTCAAACTGCACTACGGCCTGGCGAACCGCCTCGCGCGCAAAGTCCATTGCAATATCGCCATTCAAAAAGTAGTTGAGATCCGCTCTCGCGCCGCCACCGGCATAGCCCTGCTCGCGCCGCCCATCCTGCTCAAGAATGACGCTGACGTTGAGGCGAATAAGTGGTCGAATATCGGCCGCCAGCGTGCCATCGGATGCTGCAATCAAAATCAGGTCCTGGCTGCTGGCCAAACTCACAATGACTTGCTCAACGCGCTTATCAAGATCTCGTGTTGCTGCATCGATCTCGGTCAACAGCGCCGTCTTTTGGGCATCGTCAATGCTGGTTGTGGGATCATCAGCCGAATACAGAAGCGGAGCGTTACTGCGCTGCCATGCCTGAACAGCCTTGTCCTGACCCTGTCGCACGATGGCGCGTGCTGCCCCCGCCGCTTGCTGCAAAGCCGGTACAAGCAACTCATCGGAATAGGCGAAACCGGTTTTTTCGCCGCTGGTCGCGCGCACGCCGACACCCTGATCAAGGTTGAAACTGCCCTCACGAATAATGCCATCCTCGAGCGTCCAGCTCTCGTTGCGGCTAACCTGAAAATACAGGTCGGCGTAGTCCACCCCGCCCTGCATCATGCTGCCCAAGGTTTTGCTCAGCGTCGTCTCATCGAGGCCAGCTGGCTCAAGGACGCGTGACATTAATGAGTCGATCGGTTGATGATTGTTATCTTTCAATGCTTTCTTCCAAGTGCCTAAAGGCGTCGATTCGACAACGCCGGGAATTCCTCGCGCAATTTTTTCGGTAACGACGGATCGATATCCGCCGCCACAAATCCATTGCCATCTTTCGCTTCTGCGAGCACACGACCCCAGGGATCAATGATAATCGAATGGCCGTAGGTTGCACGACCGTCCGGATGCGTACCACATTGTCCAGGAGCGATAACATAGGCCAGATTCTCAATGGCCCGCGCACGCAATAAGGTGTGCCAGTGTGCCTCTCCTGTCGTCGCGGTAAACGCGGCAGGAACCGTGAATATAATGGCACCTGCATCAACCAGCGAACGATACAGCTCAGGGAACCTCACGTCGTAACAAATTGTCAGGCCAATGCGGCCAAAGGGCGTATCAACGGTAGTGACCTCATCACCGGGATACATCGACCGCGACTCGCGATACGACTCTTGCTTGTCGACGAGGTCAACATCGAACAAATGGATTTTTCGGTAGATTGCTGCCTGGGCACCGTCGGCATTGTAAACCGGACAGGCGCCGTAGACGCGCTCGGCATCAATTTCCGGCGAAACCAGTGGCATGCTGCCGGCAACGATCCAGAGTCCCAGTTCCGCAGAAAGCCGTGACAACCTATCCTGAATCGGACCATCACCGGGCTCCTCCGCTATCGCAGCCTTGTCGCGGCCGCGCGCCGGCATCAGCGGAAAGTTCTCGGGCAATACGGCCAGTTTACAGCCGTCGCTCGCAGCTTCCCGCAGCAACTGTTCGGTCAGTTTCAGATTCGCCGCGACGTCGTCGCCACCGTTCATTTGTATCGCTGCTACGCGCACGCTTTTATTCTCCTTCGGCCAGACAGCCGGCCAGCTTGCCGCTCGCGACAAAGGCCGCCAGATTCGCTGAATCAACCACCGGCTCGTCCCACGAGCCACTGATACCGTAATAGACCTGACCCACCTCTTTCAGCGGCTTCTTGAAGATTTGTGAGAAAATCAACAGCGCTGCTGCGACCTGCGGGCCGGCGACTACAGCGCCAACGATAGGCAGCGTGTTGCCAACGTTGGCGGAAACTATCGCGGTCTGGTCATACATGCGTCGCGGCATATCCGCCTGACCAACGATGCCGATGTCAGCGGCCGGTCCTTCGAGCGACAAATCGCAAGTACTGGTTATACCGTTCTCGATCGTAAAAGTACCAGCGATCTTGTCAAAGCCGAATCCTTTCGAAAACACATCACGAAAGTCCAGTGAGAGACGGCGCGGCAGCGCGACGATACTCATCAAACCAAACATGCGACCCGCACCGGGCTCAACTTCTTCAAGTTGACCATTGCCAAGGCGCACCGTTACGGTGCCATCAAGCACATCGAAAAAGTCTGCTCTCGGGCTGCCTGACCAATCCAGATCGAAGCTCATGGTCATAGAATCGCTGACGATTCCCGGTTCGTAGTTCAAGCGGCCCATGGTCGTTTCAACATTGCTGCTCGTCAGAGTTGCCGCGATCGACGTGTGACTTCCCAATGGATCGTCGCTATCGGCCAACCAGCGGCCGCTGCCCTCTATACGAAAAGTATCGTCCACGCTCGATATTGACTTAGCCTCGAGGCCATCGGGCGTTCTATCGAGTTGCGCTTCCACAGCGCCAAGATATCGATCACCGAAGGCAAACTGCGCCGCTTTAAACTGGATAGGCGGAAGCGTTCTTGGGTCGAGATCGTTTGCCGGAGCTCCCTCTTCATCACCCCCTGGCAAACGCAGTTTCTGCATGTCGAAGATCATCGCACGATCACCGGCAAAGTCGTACGGTACGAATACCGAGCCCGTAACATCCTCGCCGTCGAATTGGACCAGCCAGTCGCGGGCGCTGCGATCGACGCGGACGCGGTGATTTTGCAAACGTTGTCCAAAGAGATAGAGGTCATCAACCGTAATGTCGATCGATCGAATCCGATCGGCAGCGCCGACCTTGCTCTCCTCACTTCGAGACAAACTCAACCAATCCTGTAATCGCACAAGCTTCGCGTCCCCGCGAATATGCAGGCCGCGAGTATCCGCCGGTTCCAGCGTCGCCCCACCCAGCGCCAGCATGCCGCGATCGAAGTCGAGATAGCCCTCCGGCCGGTTGAACGACAGCTGCCACGCCAAACCGCCCTCACCTACGCCGCTACTTTCGATGACTTTGCCGCCCGGAAGGAAACGAATGTCACTGGACACCGAGAGGCTCGCGTCTGCGGCCTTGCCCAGCGGTTCGGGGAAGTCGAGACTCATGCCTTGCAGTTCACTGTCGATCTGAATCGTTAACGCCGACGGTACTTCCGACTTTCCGTCTGGAAACAAAATACGCGTCTCGTATTCCGTCAGGCCGTCAATGAGCCCCTCAATGGGGACGCCAAGATCGCCAACGATAGCTTCTGCAGCTACCGACCCCGCCACAATTGCGACAACGGAATACAATGGATCCTCTGACCGTTCGAGCACGATGTCGACATCCTGGCCGAGGAATCGGGCACTCAGGCCCTCAGTCGCAATACGTGTCCGTTCAATCGTGACCTCGCCGATCAAATCCGTGATTGGCGGTGGAAACCCATCGATCGCGAGCGTCCCGCTGTTGCTTCTAATTTGGGCAACGAACTCGAACTCCTGCACTCGATCGCGTTTAAGGGGGACGGTCAGATCAAGATTGAGTGAGGCTTCGCCTGAAACTGTCACTCGATCCAGCTGCCCACCAAAAACTTGGCTGATCGGGCTGTTGACCGAAAACTCATGAATCGATTGCAAGGTACCGGTGGAAAACGATTGCATGTTGAGGACCGGGTCACGAAGGTCCGGTATATCGACCTCGGCGTTGACGAGCGTGATTCCCGAACTGATCGAACTGTTTTCCGTCGTGTACAGACGCACATTATCGAGCACGACCTCCATGTCCGACTGCTCTGTCGCCGGCCACTGCTCATGATATTTAAAGGTCATGTCGCGAACGGATGCTTCCACCAGCAAGCGACCCTCACCCCCATCAAACGGAAACTTGTCGAGAGGACCGTTCAGCTCCGTTGTTCCGCGTGCAATCGAACCACTCACCAGGGCCATCTGAAACCAGTCATAGAGTTTTGGGCTCAGCCCTTTGCGTGGTATGAATCGCTTGGCTGCGGCAATATCTGCAATACTCCAGGTGCTCGCGAGATCAATTTCCGGCGACGAACCGTCACTGTTGAGCACGAGATGCAGGTTGCTTTGACTGTAGAAAACGTCACTACTAACGACAATGCTGTCTGTCAGGATCGTTGTCTGACCATTGCTACTACGCCAGACAACCGTGCCATCCGCATTTCGCAAGTTGACGACCTCGTCAAGCAACTCGGGCATTGCGATGGCCACATCCTCAGAGGCGATTTCTATGCGCCCGCCGGAACGGTTTGCCCGCACGAGCCCCGAGAAACCACTAATACCCGGTCGCGCTTCAAATGCTGCCACGCCAACATCATCAAGCTCTGCGGAGACCTCGAATGACGGCTGCTCGGTGTCCATGTCAGAAATCGTCGCGATAAGATTGCGCACCACGCCGGTTGGCCCGAGCGCCGTCAATTCTGCTTGCTGATCACTCGTGAACAACGACGCAAATACGGGCAGATCCGAAAGATTCACGTACGACGCACGTGTATCGATAACGACAATACCGCCGTCACGATCGACGCTGCTCTCAATTCGAATGTTGGACTCAGGCCATTCATGATCGGCAAACGACAGTTGCAAGTCATCCGCCGCGAACAGCCAGTCGACATCCGAAACCGCGACTTCGATGCGTCCTGCAACGTCAAACGGCTGGTTGGAGTCCAGCAGTACGCCGGCCAAATCGACTTCCGCTGTCGCGCTCGCCAAGCGGCGGTCTACCAAGGAAAACGCCAATTCGATATCGCCAGCACCGGCGTTCAGGGTGACCTCGCCCGGCGCCAGTTTCGACCATCCCGCCACGTCGATATCGACAGCATCCACGATCACGTCCCAGCGCAGCTCGTCGCCAGACAACAATCGGGTCGCAGAAACAGCAAGCTGTCGACCCAGCTCCTTTGGCAGACGTATATTGGCGTCAGCTGCTATGCGCTTGTCATCGACGCTGATACTCACTTGCGGAATCGCAAAAAAATGTGGCCGCTCATCGCCCGGCTGGATAAAGCGTAGCTCGATATTCTCGCCGACGAATTCGACGCTGACGGGCGCATCGGTTTTTCGGGCATTCGCGCTAATCAATTCCTGTATCGGCAATTCCTGGACACGGAAGCTACCGTCCTCGAGCTGGCGTACGTCGACACTGGAGCCGCTAATCACCACGCGATCGACAACGAGCGACTGCTCAAATAACAGCCGCATGAGTCCCACGCCGATGCGAACCTCTTTAGCGGCAACGATGCGGTCACCCGATTCGAGCCGTATCAGTTCGGCCTGATAAAACTCAAGCTCGGGACCACTTAAGCTCCATCGGGCATCCATTCCGGAAAACTCAACCTGCACGCCAATAGCCGAACTTGCCCAGGCTTTGATCTCATCCTGATACTCGGGAACTCGGGGCAGAAAGAGACGGAACAAGCCAACCGCGATCGCCAGCAAGATAACGATCGTCGCGCCAAGGTAGGCGAAGAATTTTATGCAGCGACGAATGAATGTTTTCATGATCAAATAATTCTGCGTTACATCAGAACGACGTCGAACTGATCCTGCAGATACAGGGACTCGGTTTGTAATCGAATGGACTTGCCAGCTTGCTCTTCAATCTCGACGAGACCTGCCGCCTGCTCGTCAAGCAACAGATCGATTACGTCCTGGTGCGCCAGGACCAGCACCTCTTCGAAGTCGAACTGCCGCGACTGGCGAATAATTTCCCGAAATATCTCGAAACACACGGTCTCCGCTGTCAAGACGAACCCGCGCCCTTTACAGCAGGGACAATCCTCACCAAGGACATGTTGCAAACTTTCACGCGTTCGCTTTCGCGTCATCTGCACAAGCCCGAGAGCCGACACAGGTGTTACCTGGTGCCTGGCCCGATCGCGAGCGAGCGAACGTTCAAGAGCCTGCATGACGCTGGCACGGTGATCCTCCTCTTCCATGTCGATAAAGTCGATAATGATGATGCCGCCGAGATTCCGCAGGCGAAGCTGACGCGCGGTGGCGACGGCCGCCTCCAGGTTGGTGCGAAAAATCGTTTCCTCGAGGTTTCGATGACCGACATAAGCGCCCGTATTGACGTCAACCGTAGTCATCGCCTCAGTTTGGTCAAATATGAGATAACCACCGGATTTTAAAGGGATTGTTCGATCCAACGATTTGCTAATCTCCTCCTCGACGCCGTGCAGGTCGAATATCGGTCTCCGTCGTTTATACAGCTCAAGCATGACCTCGGCATCCGGCAAGTAGGTCTTTGCAAATTCCTGCATTGCTGTGAAGTCAGCTTCAGAGTCCACAAGAATTCGCTCGACATCCGTCGTCACCTGATCGCGTAACATCCGCAATGGCAACGACAGGTCCTCGTGTACCAGTGTTTTTACATTAGCCAGCCTGCACCGCTCCTGAACAACCTCCCAAAGCTTCAGCGTGTATTTGAGATCCGCGAGTATCGCCTCGTCCGCGGCGCCTTCGGCGACCGTGCGCACGATAGCGCCACAGCCCTGTCCCTGCTCCTCCAGCATCTGCTCAACCATGCTGCGCAAACGCTCGCGCTCGTCATCGTCTTCAATACGGGCCGATACGCCGACAGTCTGGCTGTGTGGCAACAGCACGAGATGCCGCGACGGTAGAGTGATATAGGTCGTCAGACGGGCGCCTTTTTTACCCAAAGGGTCCTTGGCAACCTGCACCATCACCCCATCACCCTCGCGCAGGAGGTCCTTGATACACGGCTCATCAGCACGGTCTTCATCGGCTACTGCTATATCAGAAGCATGCAGAAAAGCGGTGCGCTCGAGCCCGATGTCGATAAAGGCGGCCTGCATCCCCGGAAGGACGCGAGAAACACGTCCTTTGTAGATATTGCTGATCAGGCCGCGTCGAGCCGCACGCTCAATAAAGACTTCCTGAAGAATACCGTTCTCGAGTAACGCTGCCCGCACCTCGCTGGGCGTGACATTGACGAGAATTTCTTCTTTAGGCGATTCGTCGGACATAGTTAGTCAGAGAGTGCTGCTATTCCAGCTGATTTCAAGAGTTCTGCGGTTTCAAATACCGGGAGGCCCATGACACCCGAGTAGCTGCCACTGATGCGCTTCACGAACAAGCCACCAAGGCCCTGGATCCCGTATCCACCGGCTTTGTCACCAGGCTCCCCACTGTGCCAGTAACGCATCGCCTCGTCCCGACCAATTTCGCGAAACTCGACATCCGTTGCCGAGACAACAGCAGCAGTACCCGCTGCGGATTTCAGCGCTACGCCCGTCATGACCACATGCACCTTGCCTGACAGCGCTAGCAGCATAGCGACGGCCTCTTCTGCATCACGCGGTTTGCCGAGAATCTGGTCGCCGAGTACCACCACGGTATCAGCGCCCAGGACATTCTCACCGCTACCCGCTTGTGCTTTTGCGATCGCCAGTCGGGTAACCAGTTGTCGTGGCGACTCCCCGGGTAACGGCGACTCATCGACATCAACGGGTACGACATCGAAGCGCAAGCCCAAGGTCTCGAGTAAGTCGCGGCGCCGCGGCGACGTTGATGCCAGGCTTAAGTGCGTCGATGTGCTTGTTGCAGCCTTCATGCGAATTCGCTCATGCGCGGTGGTAGGGGTGACCGTTTTGCAACGACCAGGCCCGATACAGTTGCTCGGAAAGCAGCACCCTGGCCAGACCGTGCGGCAGAGTCAGATCGGATAGCGACCATTTCTGATCGGCCCGTTCCCGAATACTCTGGGAAACTCCATCCGGGCCGCCGATGACGAAGCACAGATCGCGCCCATCGGACTGCCAGGCGGACAGGCACGCTGCGAGATCTTTGCTGGACATCTGCTTGCCGCGTTCGTCCAGCAAGACGACCTGCTCACCTGTGTTGAGTTTGGCAAGTATGCGCTCCCCTTCAGACTCCATTGCCTGTAAGGACTTGTCATTCTTGCTGCGACGTACCGTTGCCAGGGTGTCGAGTCGGAATTTCCACTCGCGAGGGAATCGCTCAACGTAGGCGTCGAAAGCATCGTCCACCCAGGATGGCTGGCGATCACCAACGGCTAGTAGTCGAATATGCACGACTTAGCCGTCTGTCGCCGCAGTGTCTCCAGACGGGGTGATCGACCAGAGCTTCTCCAAATTGTAGAACTCACGAATCTTGGGCAACATTACGTGCACAAGCGCATCCTGCAGATCGAGCAAGACCCATTCGCCGCCCGCTTCGCCTTCGACTCCCGTCGGTCGATGCCCGGCCGCTTTGGCTCTTTCGGCAACATTGTCGACCAATGCCTTCACATGGCGACTCGACGTGCCGCTCGCGACAACCATCCAGTCCGTAACCGTCGTCATGTTGCTGACGTCCAGCGTCACGATATCGACCCCCTTAACTTCATCAAGGGCCTCGACGATCAGATCCCGCAACTCATCGCTATTCATTTGTCCCGCTCTTATACAAACCTGTCTCCTCAATCAAATCTCTAACGGCATCTGGCATCAGGAATCGCGGATCACGGCCCGCCGCCACCAGTTGTCGAATCTCTGTTGACGCGATTTCCAGTTGCGTCACAGCATGTATATAAATTCGCCCGCACGTCGATTCATGCAAATCTTCAATGCGATGCGCGGCGTGTCTGGCCAACAACGCGCCCAGCTCACCAAACTCAGGGGCCTTCCAGCCCGGCCGGTGCGCAACGACAATATGCGCGAATTCGAGCAATTCATCCCAACGACGCCACTTGGGCAATCCGAGGAACGCGTCCATACCCACTATCAGACCCAACGAGCGCGTCGGAAATTCCGTCCGCAAGCTCTCCAGTGTATCGACCGAATACGACAGCCCATTGCGCTCCAGCTCGCGCCGGTCGCTGACGAATCCTGGCTGGCCTGCAATAGCAACATCGACCATCTGCAGGCGCTCTTTTGCTGTTGCGAAAGTCATGCCGCGATGCGGCGGATCGCCGCAAGGAATGAATCGCACTTCGTCAAAGTTCAACGCCTGCAGTATCTCGAATGCTGTGCGAAGGTGGCCGTAATGGATAGGATCAAAAGTGCCACCGAAAATGCCCATCGAACCTTTTGCGGTCACTGAGACAACCTTACAACCACATCGGTCGCCATTTGCCACGGATTCCCAGCGAGCTGACCTTTTGCCGCAGCGTCTGCGCGACCCGTGGCTTTTAGCATGCGGTGGAAATCGCCATGCTGATGTCGGCCAATACAACTTCTGACCAGCCCCTGGCGATTACGCCAGACGCCTGACTTCTGCATCGCGCCGCCAAGATCCCCGCCCTGCCTGATAACGTCGTCCAGCGTCGCCAGTGTTCTGAGCTCGCGCGTCAATGCCCACATGACAATGACGGGCTCAACGCCCTCGGCTTGCAGACCACCCAGTATTTTCACCGAGCGTCGGGCATCGCCGGCCAGGGCCGCATCTGTCAGCTTGTAGACGTCATAGCGGCTGCTGTTCGCCACGGCCTCGTTGACCTGCTGCGCAGTGACTTTCCCTGCGCCCAGTATGAGGCGAAGCTTTTCAATTTCCTGTTGCGCGGCGAGAAGATTGCCCTCAACGCGATCCGCAATCATCGTGACGGCGTCACGGTCCGGCTGCAGTCCCGCTGCGCGCATACGATTCGCTATCCAGCCCGGCAATTCGCGCACACCAATCGGCCAAAGTGGCAGTGACACGCCCTTCTGGTCGAGGGTCTTCGCCCATTTTGAAGCGCTGCTACTTCTGTCGAGCTTCGGGCCAGTGACGATAAATAAAAGTTCCGGACCGGACTGTTCGACGAGATCGATAATCGCGGCAGCTCCCGCTTTACCCGGCTTACCGGTTGGCAAGCGCAGCTCGATAATGCGTTGCTCGGCGAACAGGGAAAAATTCCCGGTTGAGGCTGTCAGCGCCCCCCAATCGAATCCGGTTGTCGCGACGTGCAATTCACGGGATACGAAGCCGCGACTCCGTGCCGATTCCCGTATGGCGTCCAGGGCCTCGTCGACCAGCAGAATCTCGTCACCTGAAACGAGGTAACAAGGAGCCAGTGATTTAAGAAGGTGTGACGACAGCTGATTTGCCTGGATTTTCAAGCAAGCTGCTCCAGGCTAATGGATTCATCCTCAAGCAAGACGGGTATGCCGTCATCGACCGGGTAAGCGAGTTTGCCGTCGTCGGTGACAAGCGCTTCAGCCATGGGGGTGGCAATCTTGCTGCCTTCATGATTAACGAGCTCCCCGGCGTTGATCGCCGCGTTCATTTGAGCCAGTTGGTCTTTTTTCATCACCGACAGGCCCTTATGCGTTACGGGGCAGCGGAGAATTGTCAACAATCGTTTATCCATGCGCCTATTGTAGCGCCTCAGGCACGCCTCAGAACAGCCGCCAGCTCAATATTTCCCGAGGATTCGGCGGCGTCGATGACCGCCGGCAGATCTTCGGCGAATGGTCGGAACTGCTCGTTGACCAGACGGCAGCGCAGGATGACTTTGAGCGCCGGTATTGTTTCGCCGTGGCGCAGCATGTCACGGACGCAGTGTTGTGCGAAAAACAGGGCGTGTTGCTTTTGCTCCCACCCCATCATGTGTTCGAAGAACCACGCCCAGGCACCGGCCACATCAGCCTCTTGCTCAATCCACTCGATAATGTGTCGAATCCCGCCATCACGGTTTTCGCGACTCATGAACCCGTATGCCTGGCCCAAAACAGCCACTCTGGACGCTTCCAGTTTGGCAGCAATGGCCGCTTCGGTCTCACCGACCGGCTCTGGAATATGCACATCGTCGAGCAGACCCAACGGTTCGATCAAAGCACCGGTGACTGCAGAAAATGAAAAAAGTGCGAAGAGCTGGATGAAATTGCCGGCAATATTGTTCAGCTGCTCGGCCTGCACCACTCCCCAACCCAGCAGCAGCAAATACACTGACGCTATCCAGAAGCTATTACGTGCCCTCCCAAGCAAGCGAGCGATGGCGATTGGGCTCAAACTTTGCAGCGGTGAATGGGTGACGGCAAGAACGGCGAGACTGGCCGGCAGCAATGCAGCGGCGAGCAACAGCACGCCGATGATACCCGCGTTGCCGAACGCGCCACCCGCATAGTAGCCCGCCAGAATGAAAGCCAGCATCAAAGGCAGCGGAAACAGCGTCCAGAAGTTACCGTGCCAGCTGAAAAACTCGGCATCGAAAGCGCCCGGGACCTCGCCTTTGGCAGAGGCCTCGAGAACGATCATGTTGTAGCGAAAGATCGGCGGCAGCGCGAGTAGCAGGACGAACACACCAAACAGGCTGCCCGAGGTTCCAATGCACATGATCAGCCAGAACATGAGCAACGCGAACGCTACGCTCAGTTCGGTCAGCGGCATTGCTGCCGCACGCAACAGACTAGCGGGCTGCATCGCAGTCGTTGCCACCCCTGGGGATGTCCTCATCATCGGGAACCGGATCGTACCCCGAACCACCCCAGGGGTTGCAGCGCGCGATGCGCCGCAATGCCAGCCAGGAACCTTTGACGACGCCGTAACGCTGCAAAGCCTCAATCGTATACGTTGAGCAGGTGGGGTCGAAACGGCAGTTGCCTCCGAGCCAGGGCGAGATAGCGATCTGATAGAACCGCGCCACAAGGATCAGTGGCCACGCGAGCAACTTGCTCACGGTCGTTGCCATCAGGCGGCCTGCGGGGACTCAGCGGCGAAGCGTCTAATCGCTGTCAGCATCGAGGACAAGCCGGTGCTTCGGGTTGCGCTCAAGTGACTTTCCAGCTCGAGCGCAGCGACGAAATCCGGCGGCGTGTCGAGAATATCCTGCGGCGTGCGGCCGCTGTATACGCGCAATAACAAGGCGATCAATCCTGAGACAATCGCAGCATCGCTGATGGCTGCGAAATACAGACGCCCGTCCTGTTCATTGGCAACAAACCAGACCTGCGACTGACAGCCGCGAATGCGATGGTCGTCAGTGCGCAGTTCGTCAGCAAACTCGGGCAAGCGACGGCCCATATCGATCAAATACTGATAGCGGTCCATCCAGTCATCAAAGATCGAGAATTCCTCGATGAGCTCCTGCTGCGCAGTTTCGATCTCGTTAGACACGGCTAACCTCGGCGCCAGGAGGTGCCGTCGCGCCCATCCTGAATGGTCACTCCCGCATCGGCAAGCTGATCGCGAATCGAATCGGCTTTCGCAAAATCGCGCTCTGTTTTCGCCGTATTACGTTGCTCGATTAAAGATTCGATATCATCTGCGGACAAACCATCGTCATTTTCGCCGGCAAACCAATCGTCAGGGTCGTTGCCCAACAATCCCATTAAATCGCCGCTCGCGACCATCTGGGCAGCCAACGATTCCCGTTCCGCGTCATCGGTCGCTTTGTTCAGCTCCTTCGCCAATGCGAAGAATACCGCCATAGCCTTCGGCGAATTGAGGTCATCCTCCAGCGCCGCGATCATCGCCTCCGGAACGTCCGCAGCCGCACGCGCTTCATCCGATACACAGATGCCGCGAATCGCGCCGTACAGACGATCCAGCATTCTTCGAGCCGCCTCAATCGAATCGCTCGACCAGTCGAGCGGCTGCTTGTAGTGAGCACCTAATAGCGCCAGGCGAATGACCTCCCCCGGAATCGTCTTAACCAGATCATGAACCAGCAAAACATTGCCCAATGATTTGGACATCTTGGTCTGATCCATACTGAGAAAGCCATTGTGCAACCAATAGCGTGCAAACGGCGCGCCGTCATGTGCGCAGGTGCTTTGCGCCATTTCGTTTTCGTGATGCGGGAACACGAGGTCGCGGCCGCCGGCATGGATATCGATCGTCTCGCCGAGATGTTTTTCCGCCATGGCTGAGCATTCGATGTGCCAGCCGGGTCTGCCGCGTCCCCAGGGTGAGTCCCAGCCCG
>Ga0316189_10002776_pt1 | contig 17074 bp, 16 predicted proteins | sample LowCovwburrow_MG_FD_204930 | JGI IMG/M metagenome (GOLD analysis project Ga0316189, IMG submission 204930) | Coastal sediment microbial communities from Maine, United States - Lowes Cove worm burrow | ecosystem: Environmental > Aquatic > Marine > Coastal > Sediment | place: USA: Maine...
CTGGAACCACACCGTGAGGAGCCAACGATGACTGGCACGTCAACCGAAACCTCAGGCGCCGACCTGCCCCCACACCGGCGACTCACCCAGTTCAGCCACGGTGCCGGTTGAAGCTGCAAACTCGCCCCGAGCGAGCTCGCGCAAGTTTTGCGCGGTATTGATTCCCCAGTCCCACCTGAACTGCTTGTGGGCTCAGCCAGCGGCGACGATGCCGCGGTGTGGCAACTCGACGATGATCGGGCGCTGGTTGTGACCGCCGACTTTATCACCCCTGTGGTCGATGACGCCCGCACCTGGGGTCGGGTGGCAGCGACGAACGCGGTTTCAGATGTGTACGCCATGGGCGGCCGGCCTTTACTCGCCCTCAACCTCGCCGGGTGGAGCCGGGACGAGCTGCCCCTGCAGTTGTTGGGGGAGGTGTTAGCCGGGGGAGCGGAGGTGGCCGCGGCGGGTGGGTTCTTCGTCGCCGGCGGCCACACGATCGACGACCCGGAACCAAAATACGGGATGGCCGTAATCGGTGAGGTGCACCCCGACCGGGTGCTTACCAACGCAGGCCTCAAACCAGGCCAAGACCTGATACTCACCAAACCCTTGGGACTGGGGGTGTTGACCACGGCCATCAAGGCCGGAATGGCCGATGACGCCACCATCGGTCGGGCCGTCGACACCATGACCCGACTCAACGACGTGGCCGCCCGAGTGGCGGCCGATCATGGAGCCACAGGCTGCACCGATGTCACCGGATTCGGGTTGCTCGGACATCTCAGCCGGATGCTTACCGAGTCTTCAGTGGGGGCCGAGATCATGGTGGCCGAGGTGCCGATTATTGACGGGGCCCGAGCGCTCGCCGAACAAGGCGTCATGCCCGGTGGGTCACGGCGAAATTTGGAGTCGGTGATGGAGCTGCTCGACCCTGGCGCTTTCGACGAACTCGACCAGCTGATGTTGGCCGACGCACAAACGTCGGGTGGATTGGTTTTTGGGGTAGATCCCAGCCGCACCGGCAATGTCATAGACGAGCTACGGGCTCACCACCACCAGGTTGCCGTTATTGGTGCCACCACGGCGGGAGCGGCTCGGGTGCGGTTGCAATAGCCGGTTCCCTGGTTGGGGTTTGAGTTTTGCTCGAAGAACGGTGAATACTCAGGAGGTGACAGAAAACGCCACCTTTCATCCCGACCAGCTCCGCCGCTACGTATTTGATGTGTGCTCCGCCATTGGGAGTGAGCCCTACGAAGCCAACCTAGTGGCTGAACAACTGGTGGAAGCCAATCTGAGTGGCCATGATTCCCATGGGGTGGGAATGATGCCGGCCTATGTCCAATCGGCGCTGGGGGGTCGGTTGCGACTGAATCAGCATGCATCGGTTGCGGTTGACAATGGCGCCATCCTGATCGTAGAGGGCGCCCGCGGGTTCGGTTCGGTGATGGCCAAGGAAGCCACTGATCTGGCTATCGAACGGGCCAGGGAGACAGGGGTGGCCCTGCTGGGCCTCCGAAACAGCTTCCACATCGGACGTATCGGACGGTGGGGTGAACAAAGCGCCCGCCAGGGGCTGGTCTCGATCAGTTTCGTCAACGTGGCCGGTCATAGTCCGCTCGTGGCCCCCTATGGCGGGGGAGAAGCCCGATTCGCCACCAACCCGGTGTGTATCGCCATCCCCGGGAGTAATGGACAACCCAGCACGGTGCTTGACATGGCCACCAGCATCATCGCCATGGGGAAAGCCCGGGTGGCGCGCAACCAAGGGGTCCCAGTGCCTGACGGAACGGTGCTCGACGGTGAAGGTAAGGTCACGACGAGCCCAGAGCCAATGTTTACAAACCCCCGGGAAGGGGCGCTGGTGGCGTTCGGTGATCATAAAGGATCGGGTTTGGCGATCATGGCCGAGATCTTGGGGGCCGCCCTCATCGGCGGCACGACGATGGCTCCCCATCACGAACGCGACAATTCGATCATCAACTCTATGCTCTCGATCGTGATCGACCCCTCCGCCACCGATGGGTCGCTGGTGGATGAAGCCGAAGCCTTCTTGACCTACGTGAAGGCGGCTCGGCAACGCGAAGGGTTCGACGAGGTGCTAATTCCCGGCGAACCCGAGTTGCAAGCCCGGGCGGCCCGTGCGGAGGGGATCATGATCGACGGAGGCACCTTGGCCGAACTGCGGGCCACCGCCACCGCCGCCGGTCTCGATGATGACACGGTCGTCGACTTGCTGGGCGTCTGATCAGGCGTTTACCGCAGCGGCAAACGCCTTGAGGAAGCGGTCGTTCTCGTCGGTGGTGCCGATCGTGACCCGCATCCCGACCCCAGAAAATGGTCGGGTGACGACCCCCTGCTTTTCGACGTTGAGATAGATGTCATCAGTGGCATCGCCGAGGGGGATCCAGACAAAGTTTGCTTGGGCGTCGGGAACCTCTACACCCATCTCGGCCAGGGCCGCGACCATTCGGCCGCGTTCTTGTCGGATTTCTTGGACCCGAGGTTGGTAGGCGTCAGCGACATCGATGGCGGCAATGGCGGCCGCCTGTGCCGCCTGATTATTGGTGAACGGCAGAAGGGTTTTGTCCACATCAACAATCACGTCGGGGTGGGCCACCATGTAACCCGAGCGTAAACCGGCCAGGCCGTAGGCTTTGGAGAAGGTGCGCAACACCACCACATTAGGGTGATGCGGCAGGAGGTCTTGCACCGGATCACCATACGAGGGGTCGACAAATTCTCGGTACGCTTCGTCGACTACCACGATCACATCGTCGGGGATTTCTCGTACCAAGTCACCGATTTCGGTGGTCGTTACCGCGGTGCCGGTGGGGTTGTTGGGGGTGGCGAGGAAGATCATTTTGGTGCGGTCGGTAACGGCCGCTCCTACCGCGTTGAGATCGAATTGCGATCCGTCCAGGGGCACCTGCACCGAAACGCCGCCCATGGTGGTAACCGCGATGGGGTAGGCCTCAAACGAAATCCATGGGTACACGGCCTCGTCGCCAGGGTCGATGTAGACCATGGCCAGTTGGCGCAGCAAACCAACTGATCCGGTGCCGACCGTGACCGCTTCGGCGTCCACCCCGACCCAGGCCCCAATTTTGGCCCGGAGAGACAGAGCCAGGTGGTCGGGGTAGCGGTTGACGGTGGCCGCCGCGTTCGTGATGGCCTCTACCACGGCTGGATGGGGAGGAAACGGATTCTCGTTGGAGGCCAACTTGATGGCGTTATCGATATTGTGCTCTTGCTCGGCTTGTTCGGCCGCTTTACCGGGCCGATATGCCGGGAGCGAAGTGATTGTGGGGCGGACACGTCCGATAGACAAGGCAGTACCTCCAACGAGAAAACAGTTTTGGGCCCGTTAGCGGCTCACTTTAGCGTTCATGGCTTCGAGTCCCGCTACAAGCGCGGTGGCTTGGTCGGCGCTGAGTGGGCTGTAGGCCTCGAGCACGATGGTATCGGTGAGAGCTTGAGCGTTTTTGTAGTTGGCGTGGTCTTCGGCGGTGGCGGTTGGGGCCGGATCCCACCCAAAGGTGCCGGTGTCGTCGGGGCGGCGAATGGCGTGGGCTACCTCAGGTAGTACACCACAGGCACGCAACGCCACCAGATGGGCCGAGCCTCGGTATTCGCGTAACACCGTCACCAACTGCATAGCTTTGCCGGGGAGGTCATCACAGAGGGGCTCAGCGTTGAAACCCGACGAAAGGGCCAGTCCCGCGTGGTTGGCGGAGTTGTAGGCCAGTTCAAGGGCTTCAACCACACCTTCCAGGTTGGGGATGTCGGCGAAATTGTCTCGTCCAAGCTGGCGAGCGAGTTCCAGATAGAGGCGACCAGCCTCGCGGGGTTCCATTTTTTCTTTGGCCGAATTCCAGATCTTGTCTACAAGGTCGGGGTGGAAGTAGCCGAATGCGCTGCCGATCACCTCGGCTTCGACGTTGCCCAACACGCCGCCACGGCCGAGGAAGTAGAATCGGAAGCCATCGAGCCCGGCCTCTTTGCTCCGGGCAAGAGTGGTGGGGTGGAAATAGGATGCAGCTCCGATATTTCCGATGAGGGGGTCAACAGTTTGGACAAGTTCTTCTGGCGTCATCGTGTGTTCTTTCCGTGGAGCGAATTTTTATGTAACTCTTGGCCATATGAAAGCCGACGAAACCCCTCGGTGCCAAATGCTCCATTCTCTCCTGCTATCCAAGTCGGGCTACGAGTTTGCTAGTGTTGGTGGTTGTTGAAAGTTGTGGCAGTATAACTTTCTGCTGGTCCGGCCAGATGCCTTCTTCAGGCGACCGGCTGTAATGGTGCACGAAAGGCGTAAAGGTGCGGCTGCTTCCAGTTCTGAAACCCAATGATTGGCCCGGGATCGACAGTGGTGTGCTGGCCCATGTGTGGGAGGGCACGACCGACAAACCGGCGGTCGTTGTGGTGTACGCCGAAGTCAACGACGATGAGCAGGTGATTGATTATGTCACCGAGGCCGAGATCGGGGCGAGCCAGGGGGATGGGGTGGTACGCCAAGCATTCCTGAACCTGGAGCACTATCACACTGATTTCGAGGTGGTCGAGTTCGGTTCGGAGCGAGTCCTGGTGGCGGCGGGACGCCAGTTCGGTGCCGAGCGGGCACTGTGTCAGAGCCATATGTTGCGAGCCCACGACAAACTTGGGGCGCCGCAGATCGTGGTGTCGATCGCTCGCCGGGGCCTGTTGCTGGCCGCTCCCTATGAATGCTCCGAAGAGGTGAAGCAGACCATCGTGAAGCTGCACAACGAGGCATGGAGCGAAGGGGCTTCTACCATGGAGCAGATCATCAATGAACTCATCGTCTTTGAAGGGGGACGCAAGGTGCGCACCATCCCGCTGCCCCCTACCGGGGATCTGCCCAGTCTGTTATGGATCTAGCCGCACTCACTGCGGGTGAATCCCTTACCCTCTTGCAGGCGGGCACGATCTCGCCGGCTGAGCTCACCCAGGCGTGCCTGAACCGTATCGAGCATGTGAACCCGGCCGTGAACGCCGTTGTTACCGTGGCTGCCGAACGGGCCATGGCTGAAGCTGACGCCGCCACCTCGGCTCTGGTGGGCGGGGCCACACGGCGGGCAGATATCTTCGCTGATCAGGAACTGTTTGGGCTGCCGGTGTTGATCAAGGATCTGCAGCCCACCGCCGGGATTATCACTACCTTGGGCAGCGAAGCGCACGCCGATTGGGTGCCCGCGGTCGACGCGGGAATCGTTCGGCGAATCCGTGATTCCGGTGGCATCGTGGTCGGGAAAACCAATATCCCTGAGCGCAGCATCGGGGCTAACACCGTCAATCGACTCTTTGGGGCGACGGCCAATCCGTTCGACCTTGACGCCACGTGTGGGGGGTCGTCGGGTGGATCGGCAGTGGCGCTAGCCACCAACATGGCCCCACTGGCTACTGGTTCAGACCATGGGGGAAGCCTGCGGATCCCGGCCAGTTTCTGTGGTGTGGTGGGGTTCCGTGCTACCCCGGGCGTGGTGCCCTTTGAGGAACGGACAACCCCCCAAACGAACTACTCGGTTCAGGGGCCGATGGCTCGCACCGTGGCCGACACCGCACTCTTATTATCGGTAATTGCGAAACGTCAATGGCGTCAACAGCGTGATCCGATGGCGTTCCCGCTCGACACGGCCCGTTTCGGTCAACTAGATCGGCGTGATCTCAGCCAGCTTCGCGTGGCGGTAACCCCCGACCTCGGTGGGGTGCTGGTTTCCGATCATGTTCGCCGCGAATTCGAAAAGCGGGTTCGCGCCGTTACTCCGCTGGTGGCGACCGTCGACGATGTTGCTCTCGATCTCACCGCGGCGGCTGAGGTGGATTGGCGGCTCCGGTCAGATGTGTTTGTCACCCAATACCACCATGAGGTGGCCCAATGGGATGACGGATTCAACCCCAATATCCGCCGCAGCTACGATGCCGCTCTGGCCACTCCGATGGAAGACATCGCGGTGGCTCGCCGCACCCAGATGGAGCTTTTCCAGCGGGTTAATAGGGTGTTTGATGATTTCGACGTGTTGATGATTCCGGGCGTGTCAGTGCCACCGTTTCCGTGGAACCAGCTCAACCCCGCCACTATCGACGGGGTGCCGGTCGACAATTACATGGCGTGGCTCACGCTCACGGCCGCTATCACCGTGGTGGGACACCCAGCGCTGGCGCTCCCACTCGGGCTTGATGCCACCGGCTTTCCCTTTGGTGTGCAACTGGTGGGCACCGCCTACGGCGACCATCACCTCTTGAGTGTTGGACATGCCTTGGAGCAGGCGCTGGCCGATTCGGCGCTGGGTCGCCCGGTACCGCCGGAGGACCGGTGGGGGCAGGAATACCGACCGTTGCGGGACGAAGGTACTCGCGTAGCCGACGGCACCGCTGCCCGTTAACCTTCGGCCGACGTTCGTTCAATTTCGCTGATCTGGTCGACCCGCCGCTGGTGGCGGCCGCCCTCGAAATCAGTGGCAAGCCACAGGGTCACGATTTCTTCGGCCAACCCAACCCCGACCACCCGGCCCCCGATGGAGAGCACATTGGCGTCGTTGTGTTCCCTCGACATCCGAGCCGTGTAGAGATCGTTGCAAAGGGCGGCGCGAACCCCGCGGACCTTGTTGGCCGCGATCTGTTCGCCTTGACCGGAACCCCCGAGCACAATGCCCCGGTCCGCGTCGCCCCCGGCGACGGTCCGGGCGACGTCAGCGCAAAATGACGGATAGTCGACCGACTCGGTACTGGAGGTGCCTCGATCGTCGACCTCATGGCCTGCGTCTCGGAGGAACGTAACGAGGTGGGTTTTGAGGTCGAATCCGGCGTGGTCGCTTCCAATGGAGATTTTCACCCCTCTATGGTTAGCAGCCCGAGCGGTGCTTTCCACCATGGTCGTCACCGATGGATTCCCAGATCAGGGCCGGGTCGTCTTGGCCGGTGAGACGGGCGGCATTGGTGCCGTGGTCGATATTGAGGTTGACCCCAGTGAGGTAGCTGGACCACTCATGGTTGGTGAGAAAGAGCACCGCGGGCGCCATCTCTTGGGGTTCAGCCATCCGCCCGGCTACCGAGATGGCGTGGTCGATCAGGCCGTCTCCGAGGCCGAGGCGGAAGTCATCCACGATTCCGGTGTTGGTCACCCCCGGGTTTACCGCGTTCATGCGGATCCCGGAGGGGAGAAGCTGCACCGCCCTCCACATTGTGTAGTACTGGACGGCTTGTTTCGAAAACCCGTACCCATCGCCTACGAGTGAGTCATTGGCCCCCAACCAGGTTTCGCGCTGGTTGGGGGCGAGGGTCATGAGCGAGTTGAGGGCGTCATGGTTGGCGGCCCAATCCCGGCCAGCCGTAGACGCAATATTCACCACGGCCCCCAGGCGGGGAATCCGAGGCAACAAGGCTTCGGTGAGGGTTTGCAGACCAAACCAGTTGATGGCCATGACCGACTCGGGGGTGAACCGACCACCGTTTGGCACCCCCGCGCCGTTTACCAGTCCGTGTACCTGGAGTGGAAGCGTATCGATGGTTTCGGCGATGGCGGCGGTGTCGCCAATGTCGCAGTGATAGTGGGTGTAGGCAGCATTTCTTGCCAAGGCGGTAGGGGCCGAGCTGATGTCGAGCCCGTGAACGGCGGCGCCTTGAGCCATGAAACGCTCGGCGATGATAGTCCCCATCCCGGAGGCGGTGCCAGTAACAACAATGGTGTGGTCGCGAAAATCCATCAGGGGGTGAGGTGCTCCTTTGTAGCGGTGCGGTGGGTGTTGACCCAACGTAGGAAACGGTCACGGGGCCAGGTGTTGATCACCAGATCCCGGGGTGCCCAGCCTCGTTGAGCGGTCAACACCCCATATTCCATCCGGCCGAGTTCGGATGTGTGGTGGCTGTCGGTGTTGATTACCAGTTTCACTCCTCGGCGTACTGCTCGGCGCACCACATCGGCGCCAGCATCAAGCCGATGCAAAGAACCGTTTATTTCGAGGGCAACATCGAACCGGTATAACGCCTCTAGCACGATGTCGATGTCGATCTCGATGCCCGGTCGACGTCCGATGTATCGGCCGGTGAGATGGCCGATCGAGTCGACAGTGGGGTCGGCGATGGCCGCCACCATCCGAGCAGTTTGGGCCCGCACTGGCAGGTCGAAATGGGAATGAACCGAGGCAACGGTGTAATCAAAGCTGGCGCGGAACTCGGCATCGTAGTCGAGGCCGCCTTCGGGGCCGATGTTGAGCTCGCAGCCATACAACAAAGTCATCGCCGGGTATTGGGGTTGAAGTTGGCGAATAGCGTCCCGGTGGGCCAGCATTTCCAGGCGGTTCGAGCCGTTAATGGCCAGGTCTTCACCATGATCGGTGATGGCCAGATACTCCAACTGGTGGCTGGCGGCTTCGGCCACCATGTCGGCCAACGACGACCGACCATCACCAGAGCGGTCGGTGTGGTAGTGGAGATCCCCGCGAATGTCGCGGCGTTGCACCACCGTCGGCAAGGTTCCGTCGGCTGCGGCTTCCACCTCGCCGGTCGCTTCTCGCATAGGGGCCGGAATGTAGGCGAGGTCGAGGGCGGCGTAAATCTCGGCTTCGGTGGAGGCTGCGAGAGCCGACGAGGTTGGTGGGGTTTGGGTGGGCTGTTCCGGTTGGGGAACGCCGGTCGGCTGCGGGTCACTGGCTGGTGATAATCCGTACTCGTTGAGCAGGAGTCCGCGGTCGATGGCCCGCTGGCGCAAGGCCACATTGTGGGCCTTCGAACCGGTGAAGTACAGGGTTGTGGCTCCAAAATGGGAGGGATCCACTACTCGGATGTCGATCTGCAGGCCCCCAGCGGTGAGCACCGACATTTTGGTGTCGCCCGCGGCCAGCACCTCGCGAACTTCCACTCCCAATTTGCTTGGTTGTTCACCGATGGTGGGGAGAACCTTGGTGGGTTCGGTGGCGGCCACGGTGATGTCTACGTCTCCAACCGTTTCGGCCATCCGACGCAGGCTACCGCACACCAGCACGTCGGTCACCGACGGCAGCGCTCTTAGGGCGGCGGCCACCTGCTCCGCGACCGGAAACGCATCGGCTGCTGGGGCTCGATCGTGTTTGCCCGTGAGGCCGAGGCGTTCGATGGCCCGGCCGATTTTTGCTTCGGAGGTAGCTCCCATGCGGGGGAGTGTTCGAAGCTGTTGGGCGTCAATGGCGGCCTTGAGGCCATCGAGATCTTCGACCCCGAGCTGACCGCGCACCAATTTCAAAGTTTTGGGGCCCAGGCCAGGAATCCGCGAGAGCCGAGCAAACTCGGGTGGGTATTGGGCTCTGAGGGTTTCGAGCTTCGCCACCGAACCAGCATCCAGTAATTCTCGAACCTTGGTGGCCGTGGCTTTGCCCACCCCGGGAATTTTGGTGAGTTGGGACACACTGAGGCTGGTGAAATCCTCGGGATGGTTTTCGAGGGCGGCTTTGGCTTTCTCGTAGGCCCGCACCTTGAATGATTGTGGGCTTTCCTCGTCGAGGATGGTGAGTTGGATGAGCTCGTCGAGCATGTTGAAGACCTGGGCGGCTGATGCCATTGTTTGAACTTACCGGGTGGAATCGGCGCTGCCTATGGACCCTGGCACCGGCGAGGTCAGGTCCAGGCCGCAATGGGTGTCGCGTTGACCTCATGGCAACTACACTGATCGACATCCGGCGGCAAACTGGCGTAGTTAAGGCGGTTGGGTGTTGAATAAGTCAGGTGGGCTTATCTGCCCGCCCTGGAGAGATCTATGACGGCCGGAACCCTGGCGCAAGCCCTCGAACAACACAAGGTCGATTTCTCGCAGCTTTATCGCGATTATAAGCCGATGCTGAAACTGGTAGAGCAGCTGATCGGCGTGGTGCCCAACTGCGACCCGTATCTGGAGATTTGGCCTACCGGGTTCCGCACCTACAACATGTTGGTTCCCAACCTGCTAAACCTGCCGAAGGCTTTGGTGGGGCAGGGGGCACCAAAAGACCTGGTGGGTTTGGGAATGTATGCCTCGAGCCGGTCGGCGGGTTGCATGTATTGTTCTGCTCACACTTGTGCGTACGCGATTCGCCGCGGCATCTCGCAGGAGTCGCTCACCGAGGCCCAAACTCCGGCCGAGCGAGCTGTTGCCGACGCGGCCGATGCGTTAGGCAAGATTCCGTCGCGCCTTACTCCTGAACATGTGCAAAATCTCCATCAACATTTGTCGGTGGCTGACGCGGAATGGGTGGCGCTCGGCATCGGTTTGATGGGTTTCTTGAACAAGTTCATGGACGCCATGGGGATCGAGCTAGAGGCCGAAGTTATTTCATCGGTTGAAGAGTTGATTGCCCCCACCGGCTGGAAACGGGGCAAACACCAATGGAAAGACAACTACGATCTGGAAGGGCTGGATAAGGATATACCCGTCGACGGTTTCCGCCGTTACCTGAAAGTGTTGCGTCACGGCCCAGCAGCCGCGCGCCTCGAAGGACGATGGACCAAAGGAATGTCTCGCCAATTGGGGTCGGCGTTGGTGTCGCTGGAAGAAGAAGTTGGGTACGCGTTCCCGATCCTGGGCCACATCAGCCACAAGCGGGTTGTGCGGGCACTAGCGACGGTACTTCGCGACAACCTCGACGCTGAAACTACCACCGTCGGCCTCGACACCAAGGTGATGGTGGCCGCCGTGTTCGCCCAGATCGCACAAAGCGAGATGTTGACCGCTGAATCGGTGTACTTGGCTTCGCTGGTGGAGCCCAACGTGGATATCGACACGATGGTGCAGGTGGGCAAGTTCGCTCTCGACCCGCCAGAAACTGCCACCGTGCCGGCCTGGTTGTCGGGTACACAATCGGCGGCCTTGATCCTGGCAAAAGCATCGTCCACCAGCCCCTCCGACGTCAACGAGATCACGATCTCTACGGTGGCTGAGCGGCTTCGGCCAGAGCAGACAGTCGAAATCCTCACGTGGATGTCGGTTCTGCAGATGTTCAACCGGCTATATTCCTATTACAACGCCCGTTTGTCGATCGCATAGCTCCTGTTTCGATGGCTCGGCCTCGGCGCCGAGAGCTGTGCTGGAGGTTAACCCTACGATGGATACACCGAACGGTGAGACAGAAGGATCGCCGGCGACCGGCACCGGAGCCGAAGGCATCGGCCTACCTCTGGAACTCAGCCCAACCGCCAAAGCATTGGTAGAACAAACGATCGAGGTGTTGGCCACCAGAAGTGTGCTGCACCTGGACGAGCCGATCGAGTTGGCGTCGGGCCAGATGTCGCATCATTTTGTCGATGCCAAGGCCGGATTGAGTCATGCCGCCGATTTGCGGTTGGCCTGCGAAACTGTCGCCACCCTGGCCCGAGAAGCTGGCGTAGAGTTCGACGCAGTGGGCGGGCTCACGCTGGGAGCCGACCATTTGGCGGTAGGTATTGCCTTGGCTACCGACCGAGAATGGTTTTTTGTGCGTAAGGAACCCAAAAAGCGGGGCACGGCCAAGCTGATTGAAGGCGCCACTCTTGATGCCAATGTTCGCGTGCTCGTGGTGGAAGACGCAGTGAGCACGGGCAGTTCGTTACTTCAAGCGATCGAGGCCGTCGAAGCAACGGGGGCTCGGGTAGTGGGTGCAGCCACCATGATCGATCGTGGAGGGCATCTGGGGCCGGTGCTGGCCGAACGCGGGGTGCGTTACCTTCCTGTGGCCAGCCACACCGACCTTGGTCTCCCTCCGGTGGCGAAGTCTGGCCCGAAAACCACCATCGACCCCCAGGGTTTGGTGTGAGCCAAGCCAGTGAAACAGCGGCCGAGATCACCGTACCTCGACCCGATGATTGGCATGTGCATCTGAGAGACGACGCCATGCTGGCCGCGGTGGCCCCGTTTACCGCCCAGTGGTTCCGCAAGGCACTGGTGATGCCCAACCTCGTGCCCCCGATCACATCGACCCAGAGCGCTCGTCAGTATCGGCAGCGCATTATCGACGCTGTCTCGGCTTCGGGAACTCCCATCGCGGAGTTTGAACCGGTGATGGCCTTGTATGTGGCCCCGAACATCGACCGCCTCGATCTATTGGCGGGGGTGCAAGAGGGAATCGTGGGTGCCCTGAAGTATTATCCCGCCGGCGCCACCACCAATTCCGACTCTGGCGGCACCCGGATGGCTGACTTCTTGGATCTCTTTGGGTTCATGGCCGAGCATCAGATCCCGTTGGCGGTGCACGCTGAAAGCACCGACCCGGCCATCGACGTCTACGACCGGGAACAGGTGTTCATCGAAACTGAACTGGCAGCGGTGGTGAATTTGGTTCCCGACCTGCGAGTAACGCTGGAACATATCTCAACCCGGGCGGGCATCGAGTTTGTTGCGGCGAATCAGCAGGTAGCGGGCACGATCACGCCCCACCACCTGGCTTGCGATCGCTACGACCTCTTGGCCAACGGTCTGCGCCCCGATCTATATTGCAAACCGATCCTGAACTCGCCTGATGATCGAAAGGCTCTGGTGGCAGGAGCAACGTCAGGAACGCCGCGCCTATTTCTCGGCACCGATTCAGCCCCTCACCCGTCGTCGCAAAAGTACAGCGCGAAGGTGAGTGCTGGGGTGTTTAGCGCTCCTTATGCTCTGCAGGTAGTTGCTGAGGTGTTCTATCAGAATGATGCCCTCGATCAACTGTCCGGGTTTGTCTCGGCCAACGGCATCGCTCACTACCGGGCGGAACCACCAGTCAGCAGTGTTCGACTGGCTCGGTCGGCGAAAGACCCCGATGAGATGATGGCTGAGTCGTGTATCGTCACCAAAGACGGTGATGAAGTTACCGTGTTCGGCGTCGGTGAGGCTGACGTTTGGTCAATGACCGCAGTGCGATAGTTGCTAGCCTGAGATCATGACTCAGGAAGCCACCCATGATCGCCACGTCGAATGGGACCAGTTACGGAAGCAGTACTTGCGGCCACGAAGTGATCGCCCGGTTTCGGCCGCTCGTGGTGTTCATCATGTTGCTCTCTTGAGCTCCGATGTGGAACGCACGATCAGGTTTTATCAAGACGTGCTGGAGTTCCCCCTCACCGATCTGTTTGAGAACCGCGACTATGTCGGCTCCACCCACTTCTTTTTCGATCTCGGCCACGGCAACTCCCTGGCATTCTTCGATTTTCCGGGGCTGGATTTGGGGCCCTACCAAGAAGTGCTGGGCGGCCACCACCATCTAGCGATCTCGGTTGAGTCAGAACGGTGGGAACACCTGAAAGCCAAACTCGACGTTGCCGGCATCGACTATGCGCACATCAGCGGGAGTTCGCTGTATTTCTCCGGCCCCGACGGAGAACGCCTTGAGCTTATTGCCGATGACCTTGGCACCATGTACGGGCACGAACTCGGCTAGGGCCTGCACGATGGCGGCGTCGCCATAGGCATCGGGCCCTACAGTCAGGCCCGATAGCCTACTCAACTCCTATCGCTCCGATGTCGAAACACCAGGTAAGGCCCTCCCTCGTACTGGTGTTATCAACGGAGTCAACTGTGGCCAAAGCAAAACCTACGCAGATGCTGGCCATCTTGGGACGGTGCCGACGATCGGGTCGTTGGCGCCTCGCTCGCCGGTCATCGGTGCTGGCTTTTTTGGGGACCTGCCATCTTGATATGCGCCACTCTTTCGTCGATGACGAAGGAGTGCGGCTGCGAATGAAGGTCACTGTCCTGCTCGGAAAAGCCACCTTCTTGATGCCCGAAGGCGCCGAGGTGCGGCCGTCGGGCGTGTCAATCCTGAGCCAGTCGGTGGTGGACGTGCCCGAGCACGGGGAAGACGCCGAACTGCCTTTGCTCGAGATCGAGTGGATGTCGATCCTGGGCAAGGTACGGATCGTCACGTCGGTCGATGAGGACAACGACAACGACAAGGGTAAAGACAACGCCCAAGACAAGGGCAAAGATAAAGCCAAAAAGTCGGACACTGTCGCTCCTTCTGCTCATAAAGACGGGGCCACCTCGGGAGTGGTTGTAACCGCCGGCCAGGAAACGGCGACCGATGATAGTGATGGGGCTGACACCGACCGCTCCGCCGCTGATACGAGCCCAGCATCGGACGCCGGTTCTGCGGACATCGCTGATGATGTTGCTGACCAGGCTGGTGCTGCTGACCAGGCCGGTGCTGCCGATACGAAGCCTGGCGAAGAGGAGACTTTAGCTGAGGGTGCCCCGGCACCCGACGGTGGCGAGGCGCCCGACCCCAACCAGAATCGCCGAGCCACTGACGAAGGAAACGGCAACTCGTCGGCTCCCGCCCCAGCTGAGGCTTCTTCAAAGGAACCAGTATTCACGCTGGCCGACGACTTCGACGATGACTGGATCGATTTCGACGACGAACCGCTGGCCGCGGTGGTGCCTGCGGGCAGCGGGCCCGCAGGCGAGGAGGGCGATTTCGTCGAATTCGAACCAGTGCCGATGGGCGATAGCAGCGAGTTCGCTGGTTTTGAACCGGTAGGAACCGACGGCGACGCGGGGCTTGGATTTGACGATATCTAGACGATTTCTTGAGAATCCTCTCAAGTTTGCGTCGCAATGGCCGATATTTCGACTGTGACACACAGTTCGCCACTGTTTGTTGCACCAGCATTGGGGGAAACGGAGGGGGCCAAGCATGTGGACGAATACAAAAACTCCCCAGTCTCTAGGAAACGGCCCCGGCGACTTCGATGATGGCGATGACGAAGCGCTGTCTCCCGACGACGTGGCGTTCATCCAGCGGTTTTTGCTGGAGCGTTCGGGCAACACGATCTCGCTGGAGCAGGGCTACTTGGTTGAATCGAGGTTGGCTCCGGTGGCGGAAAAGTATCGGGTCGCCTCAGTATCGGAGCTGATCACCGAACTTCGGGAACCACCACCACAGTTGGCTGTCGATGTGGTTGACGCTCTGACCGCCACCAACACCTCATTTATTCTCCAAGACACCGACCTTTGCGAAGCTATCGTTGATGCGCTGCAAGAAGCCGTGGATGCTCTGGATGAGCAACGACCGCTGGTGATCTGGTCGGCGGCCTGTTCGACCGGCCAAGAAGCGTTCTCGCTGGCGATCTTGCTGAATGAACGATTCCCAGAACTCGTGGGCTCGGGGCAGGTGAAGGTGTTGGCCACCGACCTTTCGCCCACCACCATCAAGCGGTGTTCGGCGGCACGATACAGCCGGTTTGAGATCAACCGAGGAATTCCCCCGACCGAACGGGAAACCTACTTTCAGGCCGTTGATCGTGTCTGGTTGGCTGAGGCCTCTATCCGGCGTTTGGTGAAAGTGAAAGTCCTGAATCTCATGGGACCGTGGCCAGGGATCCCCCGGTGCGACATGGTGGTGATGCGTAACGTGCTGCCGTCTCTCGCCCCCAGGGTGGGGCTACAGGTTGCCCAGAAGGTGGGGCAGACCGTGCTTCGGTCGCGGGGGGTGTTTGTTGTCGGCGAAGACGACAGCCAACTGATGAAGAATGCAGGTTACGAACGGTACGAGCAGGAGCGAGGGCCCTGCTATCGGCTTTCGAGAGGGCCACACAATGATTGACGCATCAAGTCTTGAGTTTCACCATCAGCTTCTTGATCTGGCGGAGGCGATGAAACCATTGTCATCGACGGTGGTGAAACTGGCGGCGGCGGTAGCTGACCCTGATTCCACCATGCGCGATGTGGAGGCGATTCTCCGCGAGGACCCTTCACTCGTGGCCGCGTTGTTGCGGGAAGCGAACTCGGCGGCATCGGCGGCTGCATCGGAGATTTCAACGGTTGAGGGGGCCGTGATACGCCTCGGGCTGGCTCGGGTGCTGGCCATTGGTGCGGCGAGCAGCATCGGTGAATCGGAAGCAAGAAACGCTCTCCCTGCGTACTCATTGGCCGAGGGTGGGCTGTGGAAACACTCGATGGTGACGTCGTATGTAGCCGAAGCCATGTACCGATCGACACCCAAAACCATCGGGGCCGAGGCGGTAGCGGCCGCTCTCCTCCACGATGTTGGCAAACTTGTGCTCGACAAGGTGCTCGATCCGCGATACTTCCGACGGGGACGCAAATATAACCGGGTGATTACCAAGGCCGAACGGGAACTGGCCGACGTAGACCATGCCGAGTTGAGCGCCCTGTTACTGGAAATGTGGGGTATCCCGACGGTGATCGTCGACGCGGTTCGTTATCATCACGAACCCGAACTGGCGACGACCCCGATGGCTCACGTGATCTCGGTGGCCAACACCTTGGCCCACGGATTTGAAACTGAGATCGGATTCACCTACGCCTCGTACGACCTTCTTGAAGGTAGAGAAGGGTCGGTGAAGGCGTCGTTGGACATGCTCAATTTGAAACTTGATGTTGTTGAGCAGCGAGCCCGCACGCTACTCGAAGCTAATGGCATCCTTCCAACGGCTGAAAGTTAATGCCTGCGGCCTCACTGGCCACTGGTGAGGAATCGGCGAGGGTTGTCGATCAGCATGGTATCAACCTGGGTTTGGGTGACACCGGCAGCCAACAAGGCAGGGATCACGTCATTGCTGATGTGCAGGTAATGCCAATTCGTGAGAGCCGGAAAAGGTTCTTCACCCGGGTACCAGTCGAGGTAACACGACGCATCATGGCTGAGCACCATCCGGTCGGCGTAGCCTCGTTCACACAGTCGGGCGATCACGTCTACTCGTTGTTCGGTGGTGAGAAACCCGTCGATCCCGAAGCGATCCATACCCAGATACGATCCGTTGTCGATCAGTTTCTGTAGATAGTCGAAGTCGTCGGTGTCGCCGCTATGGCCGATCACCACCTGGGTGAGGTCGACGCCTTCTTCGGCGAAGATTGCCTGTTGTTCGAGGCCTCGTTCCGATCGGGCATGGGTATGGGTCGTGATCGGACACCCGGTCTCACGGTGGGCTCGCGCTGAGGCCCGCAGCACCCGCTCCACATCGGGGGTCACCCCGGGGCGGTCGGTGGCACACTTGATCACTCCCGCTCGTACGCCGGTGTCGGCGATTCCTTCGGTGATGTCACGCACGAACATGTCAACCATTGGATCGCCACCGTTGGTCCCGGTGCCGATCGGGCGGTTGTGGAAATAGTGCGGGATCACGTCGAAGGTGTAGAGGCCAGTAGCGGCCACGA
>Ga0316189_10002777_pt1 | contig 17072 bp, 11 predicted proteins | sample LowCovwburrow_MG_FD_204930 | JGI IMG/M metagenome (GOLD analysis project Ga0316189, IMG submission 204930) | Coastal sediment microbial communities from Maine, United States - Lowes Cove worm burrow | ecosystem: Environmental > Aquatic > Marine > Coastal > Sediment | place: USA: Maine...
CCGCCGGGGCAGAACCCGCTACTTTCGATCCCCTGGTTTTCAATTCCATCCGCCTTGTTCCTCGATACCCTATGCTACCAAAGTATGAGGACTGAGAACATTGGCGCCAAACGGGGTTCACTGAATAGTTACGGCAGTTGTATAAATCAATTGGGGGACCATCAGTGATGGGAGAAAGGTAACTATTCAGTGAACCCCGCTCACGAACCTCCTCTATACTCCGATGGGAATGTTGTGTCTTTCAGTCGTCCTTCCCATGGTGCAAAAGGGTTTTCTCACGTGAAACATCAACCTTAGGGCCCTCAAAACGAGCATTTTGAACATCAAACATGGACCTTTCACCCTACGAGATGCCCATGTTGAAGCTCAGACGTGGGCATCTGACCCTACGAGTTGGCCATGTTGAAGCTCAAAAACATGGGAAATTGGCCCCCCTCGAGATGCCAATATTAAATCTCAGGTATGAACCTTTCCCCCCGAGAACTACATATTGCACGTCCAACAAAGAGCTTTTCGCCCTCTGGAATAACGGTCAGAACATAGGCAAAACCGATTTTTGGTTCGTAATCGGGGTTCACTAAATAGTTACTTTCGTAGATTCGTAGTCAACTCGTCGTCGTTTGGGACGATAATCAATGGACCTCAATGAGACAAAGTGGCGAATTTGATTGGGCTCACTCCGAAAAATTCAGCAATCGGTTACATCCTGCCAGGGGCACCGATGAAGCTGGTGATCGGCCATTTGAGACAGTGTGCTCATTTTCCTGTTCAAGCGGGTGGGCTTCCCCGAAGAAGGCGGTGACCCTCTGAAACGGTCAGAACCTTGACGCCACAATCTTTGACCAGATAAACGATTCGATAGCCCCTTAGGATCAACTCCCTAATATCTTCCCGGTCCCAATCAGGGACTTTTCTGCCCAAGTTAGGATGATCACCCGCTTTCCGTGCGGTTTGCCGAAGAGCTTCAACCCACTTTCGCGCCGGCGAGGCTTATCCCTGGCTATGTAACGACCGATTTCGAGTAAATCGTTTTTGGCCCTTTCGGACCAACGGACCTTCATTATGACAATGGTCCAAACTCGCGGTCGAGAACAGCTGTTAAATTGTCGTCATCGATGACTCGTCCTGCGGCCACATCTTCTAAGCCATGGTTCACGGCCTCTGCAAAAAGTTGGTGCGCTGCAAAACGATCATAAGCCTCCGGTGTAACGAGTACAGCGGCGGGTTTCCCATTTTGAGTGATAACGATCGGCCGTTGAGAATCCCGCAGTTGACGAACGACTTGTGAAGCTCTCGCTTTGAAATCACCTATCGCTAGGATGTCTGAGCTGACCTGCAATGGTTTCATGGTAGCCTCCCTGGTCAGAGTATAGACCTGAATTCAGGCCAAAATCAAGGTTTCCAGTTTGCATATACAAGTTAAGAGCACTTGATTTCCAGACCGGCCGACACCTTGTCGCGTCAGGTTGGTTCCAGCCTCGTGTCTGGTCTCGCCAAAACCCTCCTCTAAGGCGCTTCAAGTCTCAAATTCGCCAAATTAAGCGAATAACAAAAAGGGTACCCGGTGACGGGAACCCTTTGGTAGGACTGAGGTAGGCTCAAATTTGGAAAATTTGGGAGTTTTATGCTATGCAAATTGCAAGCTGTAAGCTGCAAGGTTCAAGTCTCAAGGCGCGATGTGTTTGCCATGAACTGCCTACCGCCAGCCGCGCGTGGTGCTTTATGGACGTGCTGGAAAGTACTTGCAAGTTGCTAGCTTCATGCTTCAAGTCTCAAGGCGCGTGTCCTGTTTCAGGTTAAATCGATACCGAAAGTTGAGGGAAACCGTGGGAGCCTTTTTGGAACCTTGCTCGACGATTTGCAACGCCGTGAGCTGAAGCGTGGTCTGGTCGCCATCCCAGGCGGGGCCGGTGCTGGCATTGCCACTCCGATCGAGCGCTTCTATCGGAAACTCAACGTTCGACCGATGGTCAGGTAATACGCCACATCGTCCTCAGAAACGCCCACGGCCAGGTAGATTGGACCCAGAAACGTATCCATGGCTGCCCATAGGCTGCCCGAATAGAGCAAACTTCTGGTCGAAACATCGTCTCGTTCAAACCAGGTTCGGCCCGCTTCAAGGGACCCCCCCATATACAACCCCCGGTTGTATCGCGCCGAGGTATTGCCCCGCACCTGGCGAAAGAAGAGCAGCCGGGCCAGACCCGAATGGTAACCAAAGAACTGGTTCTCTTCATATCCGGAAAGTCGGAAGAGACCGCCTAGGAAAAACGGCTGGTTTAAATCAGAGTCATCGTCTCCCACCGTGGCAAGTTCCAAGCCCAGAGACAAGGTATATTTCCCCCGGGTTATGGGCTTCTCCAGCAACCATTCCCAGGTACGATTATCCTTTCCAAACGGTTCCAAGGCGTCAGGCTCCTCGTCTGGATCGGAAAAGCGAAGATAGGCAACTGAGCCTCGGAGATAAGTACCCGAGCGGGGCAGGTAGGGTTTATCCAGGGAATCGTAGGTATAGGAGAGCTTCATTTCACGGGTTTCCACTTTGCCCTGCTCATTTTCACCGGCAACCACCGTGTCAAAGGTATCCCAGAAATAGGCGGAGGTCAGCTGCAGGTCGCTGGTTTTACCGAAATGGCGACCCAGATGGAAGCCGGACCTGGTGCTGTTAAACTTGATTTCACCGACCTCTTGAACGTTATAAATGACGGGGAAGCGGTTCCGACGAAAGTCCAGAAAGGGCTCCACGTACCAGGTTTGACGCGCCGATAACGGTTGGTAGAAGCGGGTCTCGTAGAAGGGGCGACTGCCGATAACCGCGCCCAAACGCCATTCGCCACCCAAGCGGTTGATCTGAGTCTTGATGAGGGAAAAGGAAAGCCCGAAATCGGAATCACCGGTAAAATCCTCCTCCAGACTCAGGCCGAATTTAAGGAAATTGGGACCCCACGATTTCTTGCGCGCTTTGACCCTCAGCTCGGCCTGATCCCATTCACCCTGCAGTTCAAAATCGACCAACTCGTAATAGTCATAACCGTAGATGTTTTGGATATCGGCCATCAGTTGCTCTGGGTCCAAGAGCTGACCCGGTGCGGTACGCATCTGACTGCGAAAGAAGGCCGGCGACAGGCGGGAGTCTTGTTCTACGCTCAGGTCTCGAATGGTAGGCATTCTACCCCGATGGGCATCCATTTTGGCGCGAAAGAGCCGGTAGTCCTCCTCGCTAACCGCCAGGGCTTTCAATTCTTCCCGTTTGGCCATCGTCGCCTGGTAGCCGGCTTCCATGATCTGCGTCCCGTCACTGAAACTGGTGGAGGTGAAACCTTGCAGGTCGGGCAGCATGTAAATATCACCGGCTTCGAGATTCGCCATTTGTTGGTCTGCGTTGCTGCGAACCAGCAGGGTACCCAACTGGTCGACAATGGCCAGGGAGCTATCTAATTGCTCAGCATCTTTCAAAAGCATACCGATATCAACCACCACCAGAGCATTCGCGCCCATTTCCCTGGCCACATCAATGGGCATGTTGTTGGCAATGCCGCCGTCCACCAATAGACGGCCATTGTGGAGCAAGGGCTCAAAGGCGAAGGGTACCGACATGCTGGCGCGAATGGCCTTGGCCAGATTGCCCTCTCCCAGCACCACCTGTTCGCCCGTTTCTATGTCTGCGGCCAATGCTCGGAACGGCAGGGGCAGTTGATCGAAGTCCGTGATCAGAGCAACCGGTAGAGTTAATTTTTGGAGCTTGGTCAATAATTTTTGACCTTGGATCAGGCCGCGCGGATAGGTGAAAGCCCAGTTGCGCATGCCTAGATCCAGGTCGATGAGATAGGCGCGATCATCTTGTTTGCGGCGGAAAGGCCTGTCCACCCGAGCCGGGTCATCCTTGAAAATGGCATCCCAATCCGTTTCCAGAACCAGGTGCTCCAGCTCGGCGATGTTCAGACCGGAGGAGTACAAGCCACCGACCACGGAACCCATGGACGTGCCGGTCAATCGGTGGATTGGCACCCGCATCTCTTCCAACGCCCGAAGCACGCCGACATGGGCAAAACCACGGGCACCACCACCGCTGAGAACAAGGCCGATGATTGGCTCTTCTTTCTCCTGCCCGAATAAAAATCCGGTAAATAACATCAATAAAACAAGGCAGCGGGACAATAACATAAACCCTTCCCCGGTGGATTCTAACCTATTGTACCCCTGCCGGGTGACGAATCACCACTAATGGTTGGGCTGCGAACCTGTTATTTGACGCTCCAGATCATTTCAGTCCGAGACGACCGGATGATGGGGTCGGAGCGAGCACGCCTCGAAGGCTGGGAGGATCCCGCCAGGCATTCCGGGTTTTGGTCTCTTTGTTGCTTTGCGATCTCGTGATCTCTAGCTTTTAGCTTGGGAAGAAACCGTTTTTTGAAAATTGCCCCCTCTAGAAAAACTGGCTGATTCCGAATAGATTGAATATAGATCAATTCGGTGAGTCGTTTTCCGGAAAATTTAGCGTCCACAAACCAGGCACAGACAAAATTTAAGGTGAGGTAAGGCATGCAATTAACCGGGTTATTATGGGGCAAGCAGTTATTGGACCACGTTCACTTCCCCTGCGCGGAAGTACTTGGGCCCGAGGCTTCTTATGACGAAATCAAAGACTTGATCGCCAGGAAGGGTCAAGTCTTTATCAAGCCTATTTTCAAGGGCGGCGTCGGCAAAAAGGGGAAGCTGGGTCTGATGGGTCGGGCCAGCGATATTTCCCATGCCCTGGTTGAGAAGGAACGGCTCTATTTTGTGGTCCATGACAGTGGCAAACAGACCGTCAAAGCCGACGGGGTTACGTTTGAGGGAGGCGTCCCCGCCGAACACGAGGTGTATTTCTCGATCTCGGAATCGACCCAATATCGAACCACGGTGATGACACTCAGTCATGAGGGCGGCGGCGACATAGAAGAGGTTCCTAAAGACAAGATCAGGGTCGTGCCCTTCGATCCGTTGACGGGCCTTAAATCGTTCCAGGTAGCCAATGCTTTAATGGAACTGGATACCCCCAAAGAATTGATTAGTCCTCTGGTGCAAAACCTGCCCAAGTTGTGGACGCTCTACAACCACTATGGCATGAACGTTTTGGAGCTGAATCCTATCCGCATGTCCCCCAACAAGAAAGGCCGCTTGATGCCCATTGCTTGTGACTTCAAGTGTTCTTTCGACATCGATGACCCTGCCTGGCATCGTCTGAAATTGCCCACCCACCTGTTTGCTTCCGACTACTCCGAATTCGAACAGGAAATCAACAAGTTACGCACCTACCAGGGCCAAAGCGACGTGGTGGTGATCAATGAAAAGGGCACCATTACGGCGCCTACCTTTGGCGGAGGCGCTAACGCGCTTGTTACGGAACTGCTGGGAGAACGGGCCACTATTTCCTCTGACTTTGGCGGCAACCCGCCCTATGGGAAGATGCTGGAAATTTCGAAGATCGTTTTTCAGTACTGGTTGGGCCAGTCGAACGTTCTGTTTATCATTGGCGGCAAGGCCAACAACACAGATATTTACGAATCGTTCCGAGCCATGGGTGATGCCCTGCGGAGCCATTTCCGAAAACACGGGCCCACGCCCTTGTTTGTGGTGGTCGGTCGGGGTGGCCCGAACCTGATACGCGGCATGGGGTATTTACGAGACGTCTTGCGGTCACTGAGGCTGCCCTATCGCTTCTTTGGATTCGACAGCGCCATGTCTGAAGTGTGTAATTACGCGACCAAGGTGGATGATTGGATGGCGCGCGAGGGACGGCAAATTCTGGCAAGTCGCCTGGGTTGTAGCGCTGAGCTGGAAGGAGGACCTCATGCATAAGGGTGGTGTTGGCGATTTTAAGTATTTTGTAGGTATTAATTCCCTGGCTGAGATTGCCACAAAAGAGGATCGGGCTTGCGTGCTCAATATTTTGGGAACGGAAAGCAGAACGGTCACTCCAACCAGTCATGTCTGGTCCGGGGGAAATGTGGTTTTCGGCACCGGGCCGGGACGCACGGGTCAGGCGCTTCAGACGGAGTTGGGTCCGATTCCCGTCTACAACTCGGTCAAAGAAGGCATGGCCGCAGGCCATACTTTTAATACGGGCGTGGTCTACCTGCCGCCCGCCGGTGTCAAAGACGGGGTCTCTGAACTGATCAAGCACAACAAAGAGCTAAAAAAGATCATCATTATCACGGAAAAAATCAGTGTCAAGGACGCCCATACCATCCGGGCAATCGGTCAGGTCAACGGCATCGATATCTTTGGCGGCAACTGTTTGGGCGTCGGCGATGCCTGGAACAAGGTGCGGCTCGGCGGCGCCTTGGGCGGCAGCGATCCTGGCGAATCTCTGGCCAAGGGTTCTATCGCCCTCTTCTCCAATTCGGGGAACTTCACCACTACCATCGCCGTTTATATGCAGACCCAGGGTTGGGGCACCACCACCAGCATCTCCAGCGGCAAGGATGTGTATATCCACTTTGCCCCTCATGAATTCTTTCACGCACTGGATAACGATGCCCGTTCCAAAGCCGCCGTGGTCTACATTGAGCCCGGCGGTTATTACGAGCACGGCCTCAAGATCACCAAGCCAACGGTGGCCTGCGTGGTGGGTCGCTGGAAAGCCAACCTGACCCATGCCTGCGGCCATGCGGGTTCACTGGCAGGTTCTGGCGATGATGCTGCTGCCAAGGAAGGTTGGTTCAAGACGTATTTTGGGGTAGATGACATCTTCACGCCCGAAAACCCTGTTTTCTCGGAGAAGGGCGCCGTGGTAACCAATATTGCCCACATTCCTGCCGCCCTGACTCAGGTAATGGCGCTCAATGGCATAGAACCTGATTTTGAACCCCAAGGCGATTTATCGCTCAAATGTTGGTTCGCAGATGACCTGGGACTGCCGGTCCCCAAGGAGCTGGTGATTCCCGTCTGCGAAGCCCTTGCTCCTCACGATGAACAAATCAATCTCTTGGATCTCCAGGTCGGCGCTCAGTTCCCGCGCCAAACCCTAAAAGATACCAGTGGGGCCTCCTTGATGGACCCCAAAACCCAGGTGGCCCGGCTCCACGGAACACCTGTTCTCGAAGCGGCCAGGAAATCAACCGAGGCAAATGTGGTTCTGGCCTTGACCAAAACCCTACCAGGAAATACCGAGTCGCAGTTGGCCAATATTGCCCTGAATGCTATGGTTCCCCTGAACGGTAATCCCATGCTGGCAGCCGCCGAAGCTGCCCGTGTGGGGGATGCTTCGCCTAACTGCGTGCTGGCCACGGCAGTGGGTATTTTGGGCAAGGGACACCTGGGCTCCGCGCCGGCCGCCATGGAGGTGTTCCTCGACATCTTCCAGCATTGTGGCTTGGTCAGCGCCTTCGAGCCTTTCCCCTACCAACAGCAACTGGATGACATGAGCCAGGAACAAAAAGACGTTTTTGGCACAGCCGAAGACGATCAACTGGCCAGGTATATGCTGGCGGCAATCAAGCATAAAAATGCCGATTCGCTGTTCATTCGCTTCGCGGTTGATGCTGCGGGTGGATCGCCCACGGCAGATGTTGTCCTGGCCGCGATTTGGGCCTCTATCGCCTGGAGGGCGCTTTCAACCAAGTTCATCTCGCGCCAGAGTTTTGTCAATCTACCCTGGCATTCTCGGGTCCTGGCCGCCAGCGTCGGCGCTGCAGTTCCCGCCAGACACCAGAAAGAACGTACCTTTTACCAGGTGCCTCACGAGGAGCTGATTGAACACTGGTCGTTTGGAGAAGTGGCCTTTCTTTCTCTGATAGGGCGGCGCCCGAGCATGCAAGAACTCAGCGAATTCCAATTGCTGCTCGGTCTCTTGCTTACCAATGGTCCGGGCACCATCTCCGCTCAAGGTTGTAAAGGCGGAGTGAGTTCCGATGGTCCCGAGCAGCCCGAACGGGTTCAAATCAACAAGGCATACCTCGGCTTCCTCAGTCACACGGGTTATGCCCACGGCGGAAATGGTTTCGAGGCTATCGATTTCCTCTTGGATCTCTTCTGGGATGACCCGCTTACCGATCCCTGTGACCCGGATCACGGGCTGGATCTGGCCCACAAGGCCAACAAATATGTCCGTTGGTATGCCACTTACAAAAAGGAGCAGAAACGCGCAGGGAACCTGGGCTACAAAAAGATTCCCTGCATCAACCATCCTATTTTCAAGGACAAGGAAGTGAATTACGATCCGCGTGAACGCTTTGTATCTAAGTTGCTCAAGGAACAAGGTTCCTACAACATTTTCTTGGATTTCTACCATCACCTGGTGCAGGCCTTGTTTGAGAACAAGGTCAGCAAAAACACTTATTGTGTGAATGTAGACGCCGTTATAGCGGTCCTGCTTCTCAAGATTCTGTGGCGACCCTACAAAGAAGGCGACATATGTGCGCTTGAAATGGAGACCGCCGCCTTCACCACGTTCCTCTACGGACGCATGATCGGTTGTGCTGCAGAAATTGACGATCATCTCTCGAGAGGTCGGAACATGGATACCAGAACCCCTGCGAGCCGCTGCTTCTATGTAGGTTAATGACACGCTTCCAGCAGGAGAAGAGGGGGGAGGCTTTCTCCCACTTCTCCTGCTTTTGAATCGCGTACAATTCCACGTCTCGTCTGTTCCTTACTTCCGAGTTGCAATTAAATAGTGTGGCAATCATCAGGCCCTTTGCAGCATCAGAATCATGGCCGAGGTGTCCCGCACTGCCAATGACACTCCTACAAGGCATTTGACAAGTGAATACGCAACTGTTACATTGTCAGCCGGCTTGCTGACTTTCTGTAGGATAGCCTTATATCGATCCCTAGGATTCAGCTCTTATGATTCGCGTCAACGCATTGATTTTGTCTTTGCTACCTGTTGGAGCGCTGGTCGCGGTTGCGGCCCACGAGGCTCCAGATGCCCGAACTGTCTTTGAACGGGAGAAGAAACCGCTCATCCCTTTCGATGATTACGAGGTTCGCGAGTCGAAAATTGCGCCCAACCAGTACCTGGCCACTATTTTGGAAGAGGGAGGCGCAGAAGCGCAGGAGATCCAACAACTGATTCGCCTCACTCGGGGCGTCTTTGATGTACGCCAGATTCAGGCCGGACGCCCCTATTTGACCCTTTTTCCCCGTAAAGGCGAAGGACGAATGCGCTTCCTGGTGTACGAAGAGACCGATGAAGACTATATCGTTTTTGATTTGGGCGAGCCCATCCAGGTGTTTCGCGGCAAGAAACAGAAACAGCTTCGGGAGCGCGAGTATATCGGAGAAATAGAAACCTCACTGTATGACGCCGTTGTCGCGGGCGATCTGCCGATTTCCCTCACCAATGATCTCGCCGACGTCTTCGCCCAAAGAGTCGACTTCCGCAAGGTTCGCAAGGGTGACCGCTTCAAACTGATCTTTGAAGAAGAGGTTGTCGCCGGTAAGGTGGTCGGTGTGGGCAAAATAAAGGCAGCCTGGTTCTGTCAGGGAGAAAAAGAATACTACTCCTTTGCCTTCGATGATAAATACGAAGAACTCTACCTTGACGAACGGGGAATGGGCATCCGCAGCGGATTTTTGCGTGCTCCAGTCAAGGGAGCCAGGGTCTCTTCCCATTACTCCAGACGTCGCTTGCACCCAGTACAGAAACGCTATAAGGCCCATCTTGGTACAGATTACGCTGCGGAGAAAGGTACCCCCGTGTTGGCGATGGCAGACGGCGTGATTAGCGAAAAGGCCCGGAGTCGCTACAACGGCAATTTTGTCAAGATCAGGCACGATGACATTCACGAGACCCAATACCTTCACATGGACCGGTTCGCGGAAGGAATAACGACCGGGACCTGGCTCAAACGCGGTCAGATCATCGGCTACGTAGGCAAAACAGGTCTTGCCGCAGGCCCACACGTCTGCTTGCGTTTCTGGAAGAACGGTCGCCAGGTGGATTATCGTCGGCAACGGTTCCCCAAAGCCCGAGAACAAAAAATCGCCGGACAAGCCGAGATGACCTCTTTGATTCAACCCTTGAAGGTCCGATTACAGCTAATGGGTTCCGAACTTGAGGACTGCCCGCCCATGGCAAACGAGGTTCTGCTGTTGATGGCCTTTTTTAGACCATTCGGTTAAGGGTTCGTTTTCACTTCCCGCCCCGATCGAGGCTGGTCAGGCGACGCATTCTCTTGCTCTAAAGGTCGGATAAATCCTTAATCATTAGAACCAAACACCGAGAAAAAGAGTAGACTATTAAGGATGACCCGCATCCAGCCCTCTAAGAAGGAAGGTTCGATTTTATGGCACCGAAAAAAAGTTCCTGTCTGAAAAGACTTCTTATCGGCTGTGGTGGCCTGATTGGGCTGGTTATTCTGATCGTCGGCATATCCACGGTGGTGATGTTCGCGACTCGGCCGGAAACGTCGGAGTTCACCGAGTTGGACAGCTCGGAAACATTCTCGGCTATTCAGGAGCAGGGCCTTAACCTGCCAGGCGGTAATGCGCCCCCACCCAAACCCATTCGTTTGAAGTTAGATTTGCGTATGGTGGAGTTTCGTTTAAAACCCCACGACGAGCCCGGCCAGATTCGCGTTGAAAGCAAGTACGATCAAGCCAATTTCGAACTAATCAACAAGGTCACTGAAAAGGATGACCACATAGAATATGACCTGCGCTTTCAAAACAAGCGGAACCTGTTGGGCATGATGCTCGGCTCCAAGGATGGTGAGTTCGACCCAGATCACCTCGAGAACAGGGTGACCCTGTATGTGCCCAGAGACCTGTTATTGGAACTGGACTACCAGGCCAAGATGGGCACGGTGACGCTGGACCTGTCCGGACTTGCCGTAGCAAGCCTGAAGGGCCGTTTTTCCATGGGTGAACACCGTATCTCCATGAAAGAGCCCAACCAGACTCGCATGGAAAAACTGGATTTGCTTAACGAAATGGGGGAAATGCGTCTGCGCGATGTGCAGAATTTCCGTTACAACGAGGGTGAGATCCAGGGCAAGATGGGCGAAATGAGAATCAACCACAGCGGACCCTACCAGGAAGATGCGAGCCTGAGAGTACGGATGTCCATGGGTGAGGTACGGATTCAGAGGCCACCAGGCACCAACCTGGATAAAAAGGTAACCGCCATGATGGGAGAGGCCAGAACTTCGCCTGATGACAGTATGGATCCCGATTTATCCACATTGTCTCTGATCGGCAGGGTTACCTTTGGCGGATTTCGTATCTCCGGCAGAAAGTGATCTGCTCTGGGCGCCAGGTTTTTCCGGTCGCCGAAACGGTGATACTTGCGAGTTCTGTTTTTCATTGGAGTGCAGCTTAAGCTTGTTCGTTTGTTTAAGCGAATGGATCTTCCCATTTTATCGAATCCAGGGTCTCCTTGAGAGCTTTTCGCGATCTTAGCGCGAGCCAAAGTTCATGACGACGCGTTTAAAATACTCTAGAAAAGATCACGGTTTGTTTTATCAGCGAGTCCCATGCTAAAATGGGTCCCAGGGGGGGATGATGGACCAAAAAATTCTGGAGATCGAGACCAACCTGCTCCAATTACCAGTGGAGTCACGAACCTACTTGGCAGAACGCCTTTGGGAGAGTCTTGAGGCGGAACCAGATCCGGAAATTGAAGCGGCTTGGGCCCATGAAATCGGAAAACGTATTCGCGATATTGACAAAGGTCGGGTAACGCTCATACCTGCTGAGACCGTATTTCGTGAGGCAAGAAAGAAGCTCAATGAAGCCCGTCGTTTATCATCCTGATGCTCGAAATGAAATGCTTGACGCAGCCCTGTATTGCGACGAAAAAAGGTTGGGATAGGGAGATCTCTTTCTAGACGCGGTGGAAGTTGTCACAAGGCGAATTGCAGAATTCCCCCGTATCGGCAATCCCTTTTCCTTTCATACCCGGCGGTGTCTTCTCAAACGGTTTCCCTATCAAGTGGTCTATCGCGAGAGGGACGATCACTTACAAGTGGTTGCTATTTGCCATTTTCGGCGGAAACCAGGCTATTGGAAAAAGCGGGTTTAAAAAGTTTGAGTTGGAAATTGGGGCAGGTTCTTCCTTTTCTTTCCTACTATGCTCTTTTTATTAAGGTGGCACATGAGTTGATAGAGCGAAGCAAAACGCAGAACCCTAGGCGCTCCATTGAAGTCCATCGGCCAGTCCTGGGGCCATTGGGAATCGGCATGGAGATGGTTTCCCTTCGCTTGATCTACATCGCCATCCTTTTGGTGAAGGGGGTTGCACCATCGGCCATGGGTTCAGCCCCGCTTCGCTTAGTCTCGTCACCAGTCTCGTGAGAACCCTCGGCTAAGAACTGATATAACCTCATTCTCGCCTAACTAAGCGAACAGCAAAAAGGGTTCCCGGTAACGGGGACCCGTTGGTATCACCAGGTTTCACTCCTTGTTCAATTCAGGAGGCATTTTTTGCTATGCAACTTGCAACTTGAAAGGCGTTAGTAATTTCCAGCTTGCCCATAAAGCACCACTCGCGGCATAAGAGGAGGCCGGTTCATCACAAGCACCACCGCGCCTTGAGACTTGAGACTTGCAGCTTGTTATTTGATCGCTCCGTTGTCGATCAGGCGGACCCCATCCAGCCATGCTCCCAGGAAGAGGCGTGTATCGGCTTTCAGCCTTTCTACTTTTTCCAAAAGAAGGGGCTCACGGAAGTCGAGGTAATCTAAATCAAGGCCTTGCGGCCATTGGGCGCGCAACTGCGCCTCAAGTGCGACGCCGTCGCGCTCACCACCCCGAAAGGCGCGCCGCGCCGAGGCAAGTGTGCGATACAGGGTCGTGGCCAAATCGCGTTTCCCGGCGGGGATCCTGGCATTGCGGCTGCTCATGGCAAGCCCATCCGACGCGCGTTGCGTGGGGCAGCCGATGACCCTCACATCCAGGTAAAAATCTGCCACCATTTGCTTGACTATGGCCAGCTGTTGGAAGTCTTTTTCGCCAAAAAAAGCCATCTCCGGCTTGACCAGGTTAAAGAGTTTGAGAACCACCGTACAAATGCCCCCAAAAAACAAGGGCCGGCTGATACCGCACAACCTCTGGGCCAGAGCTCCGGGCATGACCGCTGTCTGGCAGCCCGGGGCGTAAAGATCCTCGCGCTGGGGATACCAGACCAGATCGGCGCCAGCTCCAACCGAGAGTTCGTAGTCCCGCTCAAGATCGCTGGGGTAGCTGTCCAGGTCTTCGTTCGGCCCGAATTGGGCTGGATTGACAAAAACCGAAACAACGGTGAAGCACCCCTCGTCCCGCGATCGTTCGATCAGGGAAAGGTGGCCCTGGTGAAGGAAGCCCATGGTGGGCACAAGCCCTATGGTTCTGCCGGCCTTGCGCTGTTCGTCCAATATTTTCTTGAGTTTGCCCGTGTCGGCATTTATACGAATGGCCACTGTTCTCATCCTTGCTATACCATCCCTGCCCTGCAGGCAGACCGGGTCAAAGAGGATGGCGGTTTTTAAAATCAGTTACGCGTATCGGACAGGGGCAGTTGGCCCTTGCCGCCATAAAGGGCAATGGGTTTGCTTTTGGCCTTGGACGTGCTGCTGTAGGACTCTTCGAGATTTGGAAAACTGCCCTCTCGTACTGCGTCACAAAAGGCATGCACGGCTCCCTGGCCCATTTCCCCCAGGTTGGCGAAACGACGGACAAACTTGGGGACATGCCCGAATCCGAGGCCCAGTAAATCGTGGGTCACCAGCACCTGGCCGCTGCAATAGGGGCCTGCGCCAATGCCGATGGTGGGAATATCGAGCAGTTCGGTCAACTCCTGGCTCAGCTCATAGGGAATACACTCCAGAACGATCGCGAAGACGCCAGATTCTTGCAGAGCCAGAGCCGCCGCCTTGATGCGTTCGCGCGAATCCGCGTCTTTGCCCTGAATTTTGTAACCACCGATGGCGTGAATCGATTGAGGCGTCAAACCCAGGTGACCCATGACCGGAATCTCGGCATCCAGCAAGGCTCGGATCATGGGGATCCGTTTGCGTCCGCCTTCCAGCTTGACAGCATCCACGCCGCCTTCGCGTACGATTCGACCTGCGTTGCGGATGGTTTCTTCCGGACTGACGTGGTAACTCATGTAGGGCATATCGCCGACAATCAAGGCCCGTTCACGGCCACGGTTGACTGCCTTGCAGTGGTAGATCATCTCATCGACCGTAACAGCCAACGTATTTTCTCTGCCCTGGATGACCATGCCTAGCGAATCGCCGACGAGGATCATATCGGCGCCGGAAGTGTCAACCAACTGTGCAGTCCAGTAATCATAGGCGGTCAACATGACAAGCCTCTGCCGAGCCGCAAGCACACGCGGAATCGTCACTTTTTTCATGATTTCTCCTAACTACCAGCCCGACTTAATCGGGTCTTGTGTTATTTACCTACGCCAAGCCACCCGAAACAAAGCGATGGCCGGTCATTTCGACTCGTCCTCGCCGTTTGGTTTCATGGGTCACCCCAATGCAGGCAAATTATAATAACACATGAGGGTTTGAAAAATGTACCTTTCCCAAAAAATGTACCCACATGGTTCTTAGGTGCGGGGGTTGCAAGGTTTTCGTGCAAACCAGAGAAAGGGAAGAGACAACGAGGCAATTCAAACAGCCCCAGGCCAAGGTGGTATTCAACCAGTCTTGTCTGTTTTAAGCAGTCGTGTTAGAGTCGCTCGCGAAAGACGTAGCAGGAGGAACTCGATGCCGGCAGAGCCACGGAACCCGGCCAGGTGTGCGGCCCGACTGGAAGAATTGCTCAGCGCAGATGCGCCGGTGGCGAAATTCTCTGAATTGGGGAATCCTGAGTATCTAGACCTTCTTTTCCATATTGTGCTGTGCAAACTGGTCCGTCTTGGACCGGATACTTGCACAGGAACGGTGCTGTCCCCAGCCGTGCTGATTGGTCGTGCCGAGCGCGAGGCCCGTGCCGGACAACTGCCCATGGAGACACCGGCTGATTTGCGGGCGAACCTTGTCACACTCGGCGATGAGCTTAAAAAGTCTGGCAAATGGCTGGCAAAAGCCCCCTTGCCTTGGGAACCCCTTCCCGCTCCTGGCCCAAACGAGCAACGCTGGCTCCGTTTACGCAACAGCAACATTTGTAATCTAGAACTGACATCTGCCTTTGCGGCCAACGCTGAACGTTTTCAGGTTGTGCCCGATTTTCTCCCAGGCCCACTTCTGCCAAAGCTGGCCGTCGAATTGGATCACATTTACGCCAAAGGTATCTTGAATTTTAAACGCGCGGGCGTGGGACAAGCAGACCAACTGGATAAAAAACGAACGGACCGTGTATGCTACCTGTCCGGCCTGGAGCCAGGTCTGATCCAGTCAGCGCCCAATCTAGTCGGTCTGGTGCGCTATCTGCTCAACCACGGCGCCGCGACACTGGTCACCAGTTCCCCGCAACAGCGCTTGTTTGCCCCGCTTTCGGCCATGTTGGCGCGCTATGAGTCCCCATCTGAGGGTTATCACCCCCATATGGACAACCCGGGCGGGGAAGCAGATAACGGACGCACCCGAACCTTGACCATGTACCTGTCCAATCCGGACAAAACACGGCAAGGCGGGGATCTCGCAGTCTGGCTGAACGACACGCGCACGGATCAAGAGCCTTATCGAGTTATTCCCCCGACACCGGGCTCTGCCGTCGTAATGGACAGTCGGGCCATTCCCCATCAAGTCACACCCCTTCGCACCGGTCCACCCCGCTGGGCCCTAACGCTGTGGTTCAACGACGCGCCACAAACCTGCTCCTTGTCGCAGCCACGGCCGAAACCCGAGCATGTCCTGCTGGCGAACCCCAATCCCCCCTTGCCGCCGGGCCGGCTGCTCTTCCATGAACTCGATGACCATACGAGCCATGGCACAATAACCCTTCATATTCCGACACGACGCCCGCGCCTGGGTTTGGTGAGCACCGTTTATAGAGCGGGCGCCTACTTGGAAACCTGGTGCGAGCACCATTTCGCCGCCGGTATTGACCGGCTGATTCTGGTCTTCGATCACCTGGACGAACCCCAAGAGGCTCACTGTGCGCAGCTTCTAGCCACCCGTTTTCCCAATTCTCAACTTGATATCCGGGGCGGTGCCCAGATGAACCGGAAGGAATGGCCGGACCTGCCCGAAGATCCCAGGCTCGAGCAATGCCGGCTTTTCGCCGCTTTTGGATCATCATCGCAAGCGGTCGCCGCACGACAGATGCTCAACGCCTCGGCCGTCCTTCAGTCGGCGAAAGGCACACTGGACTGGTTGATTCATCTGGACGGGGACGAACTGCTGGTTCCCGCCGGCCCCGGTCGAGGTGGTGCTTGCTTACCCGATTGTTTTGCCGCTGCAGATAGCTCGGGCTATCAACTTCTGCGTTTCGTAAACCACGAATTCCTGCGCGCTGGCGACGTGTCAAGCCCGCGCTTCAAACGAAACCCCAGGATGGGCGCGGCCCTTCTCGGCCCAATGGGTTGGCAGGCGATGGTCAAACAATTGGGTCTGGCTCAGGACGGACCAAGACCCTGGTTCACGGGATATTTTAATGGCAAATCTGCGGTTTCTGTAGCAGCCGGTACGCTTGCGGCGGGGGTCCACGGCTGGTATTTGAATCAGCCCGCGAATGCCCGCAACAGTGCTTTCCTAGCCGGACCCCATGTTTTACACTGCCATCTCTCCACCCCCCAATCCTTTCGTCAAAAGTTCCTGGCTATTGCCGATTCAACGGTGCAACCCGGTCGCCTCTTCGCACCCTCCCCGGTAGAAGAAGCTGCTCTGATCTTGATAAAAAGATCACGTGCTGCGGGTCTCTCCGCCCAAGAATTGAACCAGGCGTTAGAAAACTTTCATCACGAGTTGACCTTTTTTTCCGAAGGGGAGTTGTCGCTTCTTGAACAAGCCCGGCTATTGATGTCCTTCGATCAGCCCAACATCGGCACCATGATACGCGCCATGAAGGGAACACCTGCAGCGTGACAATCTGTGGGTGGGGACGGCACCAGGAAAGACACCATCGGATCGGTGATTTTCCAAGCAAAATTTTGCCAGGTGTTGTCGGCTCGATCCCATGGTGAAACCTGCCAGGCTGTGTGGCTGCAC
>Ga0316189_10002778_pt1 | contig 17067 bp, 13 predicted proteins | sample LowCovwburrow_MG_FD_204930 | JGI IMG/M metagenome (GOLD analysis project Ga0316189, IMG submission 204930) | Coastal sediment microbial communities from Maine, United States - Lowes Cove worm burrow | ecosystem: Environmental > Aquatic > Marine > Coastal > Sediment | place: USA: Maine...
TATAAAACAATTACCCTAAGCTTGAAAAATCTGGAAAATGCCGAACGGCTGTGCGCCTACGGCTGCATGGTTGCCCGCAAGTTCAACGCCCATTTGATCGGGGTGCACACTGTTCCCGCAATGGAAGTTTATCCCGGCATGATGGCCCCTGCCAGTCTTAGCCAAATGACAGGTTATGCGGAAAAACAGAAGGAAATCTCTGCCGAAATCAAGAAAATTTTCGAAAATGCCACGCGGGCTGAAGATTTCGTATCCGAATGGCGTGAGGTGGACGCACAATATCTGGGTCAGGAACATCATCTGATGGCCGACTGGATCGGGGCGGATCTGGTCATTATCGGTCAATCGAACCCCGACCGTGATCGCCGCGATCAGCGCAGCCATGTGGAAAACGCCGTACGCAATTCAGGCCGCCCGGTTCTGGTTCTGCCCTATACCGGTAAATTCGAAACCGTGGGTGAAAACATTCTGCTGGGTTGGAGCGGTACACGCGAAAGCACACGTGCGGCACATGATGCGTTGCCCTTCATCAAAACCGCAAAATCCACCCAGATTTTCTGGGTAGGCAAACAAAACGATATAACCCACTACGTTGAACAAACCGCCCGCGAAATGGCTGTCAGTCTTGATCGCCACGGTGCGAAAGTCAATGTACTACACCGCGAACCGGGTAGCATTTCCATCGGGGATGAATTGTTGAACGAAGCCAGCGATATGGGAACTGACCTGATCGTCACAGGCGGGTTTGGCCATTCACGGGTCTACGATTTCGTTTTGGGGGCGACAACCAGCCACATCCTGAAATGTATGACTGTACCGGTAATGTTTTCGCATTAAATCCGCGAACGGCCCCTGATTTTTCAAGGGCCGTTCATCTAAAACTTACACGAACATTATGACGGCAAAGACGTCTTGCGCAGATAAGGCAATACAGTTTCAAATTCGCCGAACTTGGCCGTAGCATCTTCATTGCTAACCGTTGGCGGAATAATCACATCTTCCCCCGTTACCCAGTTAGCCGGTGTTGCAACACCATTTGCCGTTGTGGTTTGCAAAGCATCCAGTGCACGTAGGATTTCGGCAAAGTTACGCCCCACCGACATCGGGTAAGTCATCGAAAGTTTCAGCTGTTTATCAGGCCCGATGATAAATACAGACCGCACAGTTGCACTGTCCGCGGGCGTACGTCCATCGGGCAAATAAGCTTCAGCAGGCAACATATCAAAGGCTTTGGATACAGCCAAATCCTCATCAGCAATGATCGGGAAACCCGCCTTTGCGCCCGAAACCTGTTCAATGTCGGTTTTCCATTTTTTGTGATCTTCAACCCCATCCACGGATACACCCATCACTTTGGTGCCGCGTTTTTCCCATTCATCGGCCAATTGTGCTACGGCCCCGAACTCTGTGGTGCATACAGGTGTGAAATCTTTGGGGTGGCTGAATAAAATAGCCCAGCTATCCCCGATCCAGTCATGAAAGTGAAACGTCCCTTGATCGGTTATGGCCGTAAAGTTGGGCACGACATCGTTAATACGTAAAGACATGGGTGATTCTCCTACATTAGTTTTGCTGCAAGGCTAGAAGCCTTCGACTATGGCGTCAATCAGGCTTGTCGCCTATCCCCCCATAACGCCGCGCCTGACCAGGTTTAGCCCAAGTAATAGAAACACCCATAAAAATACCTGTGTGAATTGTGTCGTATCCATACGTTTGCGGATTTTTTCACCAATATAAACACCAATGAAAGTGGGAACCAACAAAGCCAGGCCTATAATCATAAGGGGGCGGGTTAATTCACCCGACATCCAAAATCCAACGGCTAAAAAAACCGACTGAATAGAAAACATCACCCCCAAAGCTTGGACGAACTGGGATTTTTCCATTCTAACGGACATCAGATAAACCGCTAATGGCGGGCCCCAAATTGCTGTCAGCCCGCCCAATATACCACTGCCTATACCCGCCGCAATTTGTGCAGGCACATCAAATTTATGGTTCAGCTTCGGAATATTGGCAAACAGGCTGGTCAGCGCAAAAACGATGATAGCAATGCCTACACATGTCAGAATAACGGCAACGGGCACCCTAGCCCCGACAAGGGCCACAAAAAAAATGCCGATGCTTGCAAAAATACAGTAATATTTCAGCCGTTTTATAATTTCCCACATGTTGCCGCCAACAGCCGCTTGCCGCATATTTGCAGACATAATTACAAACAAAATCATCGCCACCGCCGTACGCGGTTCATAATATAAGGTCATGAAGCCCAATAGAAATGTCGGCAAAGCAATGCCGATCGTTCCTTTTATAACGCCGCCAAACAAGAAAATCATAGTCAGCATGACGATTTCCGGTGTTGTCATATTCTTCCCTTTACGGATTTGATCAAATTTTTAATTTTCGATCGAATTGCTCTTGTCATATCCTGCACTCGGTGCAAGTGTTCGGCTAAATACACCCCAAAAACAAGGTAATTATCATGCTGGAAAAACGCGAGTTTTATATCAACGGTCAATGGGTCAAACCTGCAACGGCAAATGACCTCAATGTTATCAACCCCGCAAATGAGGAACCTTGTGCGGTTATCTCTCTGGGCGGTCAAGTTGATACCGATGCGGCAGTAGCAGCCGCAAAAGCCGCTTTTGAACCCTGGGCCATGACCCCGAAAAATGAACGTATCAATCTGATCAAAGCCCTCTACGCAGAGTATAATAATCGCGCCGATGATATGGCTGAAGCGATTTCCATGGAAATGGGCGCACCCATTGATATGGCGCGTGCCGCGCAAACAGGCGCAGGCAGCTGGCACATCAAAGGCTTCATCGACAGCTTTGATGAAATAGAATTTGAAAGCACCCCTTGGCCCCAAACCCCCAGCGAAAAAATATACCGCGAACCTATCGGTGTTTGCGCCATGATCACACCGTGGAACTGGCCAATGAATCAGGTCACCCTAAAGGTCATTCCCGCATTGGCCGTGGGCTGCACCGTGGTGCTGAAACCATCGGAAGAGTCGCCGCTTTCATCCATCGTCTTCTCCGAAATCATTGATAAGGTCGGCTTTCCAAAAGGTGTCTTTAATATGCTGAACGGCGACGGTGTCGGTGTTGGCAGCCAGTTGTCTGCCCATGCGGATGTCGACATGATCAGCTTCACCGGCTCAACCCGTGCGGGCCGTCTGATCACCAAGGCGGCGGCCGAAACCATCAAGCGCGTCACATTGGAACTGGGCGGTAAAGGCGCCAATATCGTCTTTGCCGACGCTGATGAAAAAGCCGTCATTCGCGGCGCACGCCAATGTTTTGCCAATACAGGCCAGTCATGCAATGCGCCAACGCGTATGCTGATTGAGCGCAGCCGTTATAACGAAGCGGTGGAACAAGCCGCAGAAGTTGCCAACAAAGTGGCCATCAACGACCCAGCCGAAAGCGGCCGCCATATTGGCCCCGTTGTCAACAAAGTGCAGTTCGATAAAATTCAAGACCTGATCCAGACAGGTATGAATGAAGCCCGCCTTGTCGCAGGCGGTCTGGGCCGCCCCGAAGGAATGAACCGTGGTTTTTACGTACGCCCAACCGTAATCGCCGATGTTTCCAACGACATGACCATCGCGCGTGAAGAAGTGTTTGGCCCGGTTCTGGCCATGATCCCGTTTGACAGCGAAGAAGAAGCTGTCCAAATCGCCAATGATACGGTTTACGGGCTGACCAATTACGTTCAAACACAAGATCCCGCAAAAGCCGGCCGCGTTGCACGCCGTATGCGCGTAGGCATGGTGCGGATCAATGGCAGCGATTCGGCCCACCCTTCACCCTTTGGCGGCTACAAACAATCGGGCAACGGTCGTGAAGGCGGCGTTTGGGGATTGGAAGATTTCCTTGAAATCAAGCACGTCACCGGGGTAGTCAGTTAGGCAACAAAACCGACGGGGCCCAAATGATTTTATTTCGTGTTCTACTATGTGCAGCGGTCATCGCCGCTGCACCGGTTGCCGGTTATGCCAAGACATGCGGTGGTAGCTTTTCCAGCTGGATGACACAACTAAAAGCCGAGGCCGTTTCAAAGGGTCACAGCAAATCGCAGATCAACAAATTCTTTCGCACAGCCCGCATTGATCCCAAAGTCCTGAAAGCCGATCGCGCCCAAGGTATTTTTCGCCTGACATTTTCAGAATTTTCCGCGCGCGCCATCAGTGCAAGCCGTATGAAAAACGGCAAAAAGAATATGCAGAAATATGGGAAAACATTTGCCAAAGCCAAAAAAACATACGGCGTACAACCTGCGGTTCTAACTGCATTCTGGGCCCTGGAAACCGACTTTGGCGCAGTACAGGGAAATTTCAACACGCTGAACTCCTTGATTACGCTTTCGCACGACTGCCGACGCCCCGACCTGTTTCGCCCGCAAATCTTTGCAACCATAGAACTGTGGAAGCGCGGCGATTTTGACCCCGCCACAACCAAAGGTGCATGGGCCGGTGAAATCGGCATGGTGCAAATGTTGCCCGAAGATATCCTGAACCGCGGTGTCGACGGCGATGGTGACGGGCGTGTGCGCCTGAAAACCAGCGCGCCTGACGCGTTGATGACAGGGGCGCGGTTGCTAAAGGATCTGGGATGGACCGCCAATCAACCGTGGCTGGTTGAGGTCAGCATTCCCAAGAATTTAAACTGGGCCGAAACGGGATTGGACAAAACAAAATCGGTATCCGATTGGGTAGACAAAGGCGTGAAAATCCGTAACGGCAAACTGCCCAAGGGCAATCTGCAAGCCGCCCTGATGCTGCCGCAAGGGCGCAAGGGTCCCGCATTTCTGGCAATGCCGAATTTCTTTGTCTACTTTGAGTGGAACAAATCATTTGTCTATGTCAGCACAGCGGCCTATTTCGCCACACGGCTGGCAGGCGCGCCCGTTTTCAACAAAGGTAACCCCGACCCGGCATTCAGTGCCAATGCGATGAAAGCTTTGCAGAAAAAACTGAAATCACGTGGCCATGATGTGGGCAAAGTCGACGGTATCCTTGGCGCCAAAACCCGCGCTGCGGTGCAAAAAGAGCAGATACGTTTGGGGTTCCCGGCGGATGCATGGCCAACGGCGGCTTTTGCGAAAAAGCTTTGATTACTTTTCTTTAATCCCGCTGTCCACGCACCAAACATACAACTAATTGATTCAGTTTGGTTTTTGTCGCAGTGTCTAACCTAACCATATCGCGCAACATAACCAGATCGGGTATCGCAATATCCGGCCCAAACGCCTGTATGTATGGCCCGCCATTTGGATTGAAATCCGAAACTGGGATGTTACAGGCAAGAACAAAGGGGCAGAAGTGATGTCGTGGAAATGCGTTTGGTATCTGTTTTTTATTGCTAAATTTGCTGGATAAGGTGACGGAATACAACGCAGGATCACCATAAACGTCAAGCTCTGTCCTCGGTTGATGCGAATGCATCTAGACTTTTCAGTGGACTTTTCACATAAAAATGCACTAAGTAAAGTTTTAATACCAAAACAACCTATGCGGGTATTATAAGGTCTGTAATAGTATTAATACAATTAAGAAAGGATTTTAATATGGCTGTCACAATCGGGTGTGCTTCTATTTACAAAATACCTAGCAAGAAAAATAGAACCGGATTTTATAATGTAGAGGTTGATTGCGAAAGCTATCCATCTTTGGATTCCGGACTTGATATACCGCTGGTTAATACTTTCAATGTCAGATTACCTTTAATAGGGGATAACGAGACTTTCGAAGAGATTACCGTTCGTGCAAAAATACAGCTTGTATCAGACCTTCGAGATATGGCCGATGCTTTGGAGTTCTCTTATCAGAACCCGCCTATTTGAAAAGGCTGCATTTTGAGTATATTGATTCAAACCTCAACCACCATTTTTTCAGCTTCCTGAAGATCAACGGACACCAGTTGGCTGACACCCTGTTCCGCCATAGTCACACCGAACAGGCGTTGCATGCGCGACATGGTGATCGCGTGATGGGTAATGATCAGGAAACGGGTATCCGTGCGTTCCGTCATCTCATCCAGCAAATCACAAAACCGCGTGACATTGGCATCATCCAATGGCGCGTCGACCTCGTCCAGTACACAAATCGGTGACGGGTTTGCCAAAAACACCGCAAAGATCAGCGACATCGCGGTCAGGGTTTGTTCGCCGCCGGACAGCAAAGACAGCGTCGACAGTTTTTTGCCGGGTGGCTGGCACATCAGTTCCAGACCCGCTTCCAACGGGTCATCGCTTTCAACCAGAACCAGATTGGCCTCACCACCGCCAAACAGATGTGTAAACAAAATACTGAAGTTTTTATTCACCTCGTCAAAAGCCGCCAACAACCGCCCGCGTCCTTCTTTGTTCAGGCTCGCGATGCCCGTGCGCAATTTTTTGATTGCCGCTTCCAGATCATCTTTTTCCTTGGCCAGCGCATCGCGTTCTTCTGCAACCTCTTTTGCATCTTCCTCAGCCCGTAAATTCACCGCACCCAAAGCATCGCGTTGACGGCGCAGGCGCATCACATCATTTTCCACCCGTTCTGCGTCAGGCATTTTATCGGGGTCAATATCCAGTTGTCCCAGCAGGCTTGCAGGATCGGTTTCCAGTTCCTCATGTATACGGTCAGCTGCGGTTGAAACCTGAATACGAGCGGCATCGGACACCGCATCGGCGCGCGCGCGCGCCTCTCGTGCGGTTGACGCGTCGCGTTCCGCCTCACGTTCCGCTTTTTCAGCGGTGCGCAAAGTCGTTTCCCCAACCGCCAATACATCGGATGCGGTCTTTAACCGCTCTTCCGCTTTGCTGATCGCTTTTGACAATTCTTCACGTTTTGCGGCAATTTCTTCAGGCGCAGATGTCGCCTGTTTCAATTCTTCTTCAGATGCTACCTTGCGTTCTTCCAATTCGGAAATACGCTTACCTGCGGTTTCCAAACGATATCGCCAGCCGCTTGCCTCTTTGGTAATTTCCTGTTGGCGTCTTAGACGGGTCTCACCTTCACGGCGCACTTCGTCATACAAAGAGCGTTTGGTCAGCATGGTCATGCGTGCAGCTTCAACCGCAATCTTCAACGCTTCGATTTCACTGCGGGCCGCACCCAGATCACCCAGATCGCGAATGCCAAACTCGGCCTCTTTCAACCCGGCCCGCGCAACCGTGGTTTCTTCTTCCAGGCGTGCCTTGGCCAGTTGCAATGTTTCCAGTTTTCCGGACAGCATATCGCGATCAGCCTCGGCGCGGGACATTTGCCGCGTTGCATCCGTAGCCGCATCATCCGCTACCTTGCGGTTACGGCGTGCCTCATGATCCGCTTCGGTTGCCGCCTGCAATGTCGCATGCGCCAGATTGAAAGCTTCCCTTGCTACCGTGGCTTTTGTATCTGCCTGCGCATGGGTTTCTTTCAATGCAAGTAACCTATTTTCCTGTTGCAGCCGCAGGGCCGCTTCAGTGGGCGTATCATCCGCACCCGCCCGATAGCCATCCCAACGCCACAAATCACCTTCGACGCTCACCAGCCGTTGGCCGGGCTTTAGCATGGCTTGCAATCCCGCACCGTCGGCCTGTGCCACAAGTCCGATCTGGCTTAAGCGGCGCGACAGCACATCGGGGGCCGTCACATAAGCCGCAAGACTTTCAGTCCCGCCCGGTAACACCGCATTCGCTGAATAGTCCGCCAAACGTGCCCAACCCGATACACCGTCAGGCCCGACAATCGGGGCTTTCAGATCATCGGCCAAGGCCGCACCCAGAGCCGCTTCATACCCTGCTTTTGCCCGCACTTCATCAATCAGTTGCGCACCGGTATCGCGATCCCGTGAAATAACCCGTTGCAAGGCTGCAACCTCTGCACCCAGTGCATTTGACATGCCCTCGGCCTCTGACAATGCGCCGCGCACGTCGCTTTCAGCCGCTTGTGCATCCACACGCTTGCGGTCCATATCTTCCAGTAACTGTTCCGCACGCAAAGCGGCTTCATGGGACACAGCATATTTTGTTTGCGCCTGCTTCAAACGCTCTTCTGCATCTTTCAAACCGTCTTGCGCCATAACGACCGATTGTGCCGCCGAGCCGCTTTGTTCTTCACGCTTGGTCAGATTGGTCTGCGCCTCTTCCAGTTTCCGATGCGCAGATTGGTGACGGGCAGACAACCGCGCCACATCTTCGGATTTCTTATCAAGGTCCGCTTCTTTTTCCTGCATAATCGCGGCAGCGTCACGGGCACCTTCATTCGATACCTCAACCTTTTCATCATGTCCAAGGGATGCTTTATCCAGGGCTTCTTTTTCCCAGTTTAACCGTTCGATGGTTTCTGTGGCATCCCGGTTCAGACCTTTTTCACGCTCAATATCACGGCCAAGCTGCTGGATGCGTGATTGCAACGTCGCAATGGTCTGGCGCGCACGATTTTCCTGATCGTTCAATGTATCGCGTTCAACAATCAGCCTTTGGGTGATGGCCCCTGCAATCGCCTCTTCTTCGCGCAAAGACGGTACTTTGCCTTCTGCCAATCCGCGCTGTTTACCGGCATCTAACGCTGTCGCTTGTGCCACCGCCGCAAGTTTCGTGGCTTCCGTTAGGGCCTGTTCGGCACCCAGCCGCGCCCGTTCGGCCTCTTTCCAGCGACCATATAACAACAACCCTTCGGCATGACGCAACTGTTCGCCGATTTCACGGTAACGTGCAGCCTGACGGGCTTGCCGTGCCAGTGTATTCAGTTGGGCAGTTAGCTGTTCAACCACATCATCAACACGCGTTAGATTAGTTTCGGCGCCTTTTAACTTCAGCTCGGCCTCATGACGTCGTTGATAAAGACCTGAAATACCGGCAGCTTCTTCCAAAATACGCCGTCGCGCTTTGGGTTTCGCATTGATCAATTCCGCGATTTGCCCCTGACGCACCAAAGCAGGCGAATGCGCCCCGGTAGAAGCATCCGCAAACAGCATCTGCACATCGCGCGCGCGGGTTTCTTTGCCGTTGGCCTTATAGGCCGACCCCACGTCGCGGGTAATGCGGCGCACGACTTCCAGACTGTCAGTATCATTAAACGCAGGCGGTGCCGTGCGGTCTTCGTTACCAAGCGATAACGACACTTCCGCATAATTTCGCGCGGGCCGGGCCGATGCCCCGGCAAAGATCACATCATCCATACCGCCACCGCGCATAGCCGTGGGGCGGTTTTCGCCCATCACCCAGCGCAGGGCCTCCAGCAAATTGGATTTACCGCAACCATTTGGCCCAACAACACCCGTTAACCCGTCGGAAATCACCAGTTCCGTCGGATCTACAAAACTTTTAAAGCCTGTCAGTCTGAGTTTGCTGAACTTCACTGTCTGATCTGTTCCCAATGATTCCGTTAAATTCCAAAATGTCGGCTAGACCCCTTATGAGTCAACCTAAATACCCCCTATATTGCGTATTTAAGCCATTTATCCACAACATATTGGTATATTCAGCAGGTTTCAGCTATCTACCTACACATTATTATGACGTAATTGTTCATATCTCGGTCGCAAACCCTATTGACCAATGCAGCGTCCAAGGTCATTAACAAGGGGCATGGTTCCCCACTAAGATGCGCAGCATCTGGGGATCAAATGGGAATGTGGACAGGGATGACCCAATAGGGGCCCAAAGCCGCAACCGCCCCCGCGACTGTATGTGGAGAGCGCCCGTCAACCACGCCACTGGTGGAAACACTGGGAAGGCAGACGGTGCGCAATGAACCACAAGTCAGGAAACCAGCCTTGCGTGACCTTAACGAACGCCGTCGGGAGTGACGGCATAGGAGACTATTATGACTACGATTACACAAACAGCAACACGCGTAAATTCAAACACACTGGCCATCGCATTCGCAGCATTGCTTGGCCTTGGCATTATGATTTTCGCGGGCCACGTTCAAGCCAGCACACTTCACGATGCCGCACACGATACGCGTCACGCATCCGGCTTTCCCTGCCATTAAGACATGTTCACACGCATATTGACCAGCGCACTGTTCGCTGGCTTTGCAGCCGGATTGATTTTCGCCTTGCTGCAATTCGTGTTCGTGCAACCTGTATTAGTACATGCTGAACTTTATGAAACAGGCACCAAAGTGCATTTTGGCACCGAAGGAAGTCTTTCGCTTGGCCCTGCCGTATCATTTGAATTGATGCGTAACAGCCTAAGCATTCTATTCGCAGCCCTGACGTATACGGGCTATGGGCTGATGCTTGTAGCGGCCATGGCATTGGCCGATGAACGCGGTGTGGACATTACCCCGCGCAAAGGCATTCTTTGGGGTATAGCCGGCTTTATCGCCATGCAGTTTGCCCCCGGTATAAGCCTGTCGCCCGAAGTGCCCGGAAGTGCTGCCGCAGACGTTGCATTACGTCAAATGTGGTGGTTCCCAACAGTCATTGCCGCAGCTGTTGCAATGGCACTGCTTGCCTTTGGCCAAAACTGGAAAGCATGGGGTCCGGCCATCGTACTGTTGGCGCTACCTCACATGATCGGCGCACCGCACCCTGAAATGTTCGAAGGCACAACCCCACCCGAATTGGGCAGCTTGTTTGCAAGCCGTGTATTTGGCGTGAACTTCGCCGCGTGGGTCTTTCTTGGCCTGTTCGCTGCTTACTTCTGGCAACGCGAAGCCGAAGCTTCGGACAATTAGTTATGGTTGTCCGCGTGACGGGCAGCCATCAAACTTTTAAAAATATCGAGGATAATATGCAAAAACCTTTTGCACTTTTAATCATTGGTCTGTTTTTCGGCGGCGGGCTTGGCTTTTTAACTGCCGCATCAAACGGTGTAACCTTGGATGGGCATGACCACGGCAAGAACGCCGCGACGGCAACCCAAGCAGACCACGGCCACAACCATGATCAAGTTATAACGCTGCCCGATGGGGAACATGCACCAACGCTAAAAGTGAAATTGCACCCCGATACCGTTGCAGGCTGGAACTTGGAAATTATCACCACCAATTTCACCTTTACCCCTGAAAACGTCAACCAAGACAGCCAAGCGGGCGAAGGCCATGCGCATGTCTATGTGAACGGTGAAAAACTGGCGCGCCTCTATTCACCCTGGATGCACATCAGCCGTTTGCCGGCGGGCCGGACAACGGTTTCCGTTTCATTGAATGCAAATGATCACAGTCCTTTTAGTGTTGGTGGTACCCCACTAAGTACAGATGTGGTTATTCAGGTACAATGACAGGATCAGCAGGAATACGCCCCAACAGGCAATGCCGAAGCCGCCCGCAAGGGCGCGCATCTTCGATCCAACCGTCTTTTGCTGCAATATACAACTTGGCAAAAGCCAGAATATCCTGCTGGTCTTTGTCGGGATCAACGCCTGCAAACATATATGCAGCTTTGCCCTTGGCCCGAAACGAAATTGCCGTTGGGTTGCCGCATGCCGACATACATTCATACGTCTCAATATTGAAATCGCGGATTGCATCATCAGTGGATTTTGCAAAAACAGCTTTCAGCTCTGCCGCCAACGCATCCCCTTTCGGGACTGTTTCATCGTCTTTACGACAGGTTGAGCAAATAAATACGGTATGGTGCAACGGTTTATCTCTTACGCTTGTGATGGCGGCTGTTAACCCACTAACCCACCAGCAAAGCACAGACAAGACACTGGCTGATGACTCTGCACATTCGCTTCTTTATAACACACAAAACCCCAATGATCGGAATCGATAATGGCCCATAAAATACCCGCAACTGTTGTCACCGGTTTCCTGGGTGCCGGCAAAACCACACTGATCCGCCACATGCTGCAAAATGCAAGCGGCAAGCGTATTGCACTGATCATCAACGAATTCGGCGACCTTGGTGTGGACGGTGATATTCTGACAGGTTGCGGTGATGAAACCTGCACCGAAGATGATGTTGTGGAACTGTCCAACGGTTGCATTTGCTGTACCGTCGCGGATGAGTTCATTCCGACCATTGAACAACTTCTGGCGCGCGATCCAAAGCCCGACCATATCGTGATAGAAACTTCCGGTCTTGCCTTGCCACAACCGCTTGTGCAGGCATTCAATTGGCCCGACATTAAAACCAAAGTCACCGTTGACGGGGTTGTTACTGTGGTGGATGGCAAAGCCGTATCCGAAGGCCGCTTTGCCCATTCGGTGGAAGCCGTGGATGCGCAGCGTGCGCTGGACGAAAATTTGGATCACGAAACACCCCTGTCCGAATTGTTTGAAGATCAGGTCGCTTGCGCCGATTTGATCGTGGTGAACAAATCCGACCTTCTGGGTGAAGATGCTGCCAAAGAACTTGTCGCCAAATTGAAAAATGATAGCCGTGCTGGCGTACAAGTGATCAAGACCACGATGGGGGCATTGCCTGTAGATGTGTTGCTGGGTCAAGGCATTGGGGCTGAGGATGATATGGACGTTCGCCACGCACATCATCACCATCACCACGACGACGACCATGATGATGATCACGGCGATCACCACCACCATGATCACGATCATGATGAATTCGAAAGCTTCGTGGTGGAACGTGATGAGGTTATAAATGTAACTGCGTTCACAACAAAAGTTGCAGACATCATCCGCGAACACGACATCCTGCGCCTGAAAGGTTTCGTTGCAGTAACAGACAAGCCCATGCGCCTGACGGTGCAGGCGGTCGGGCCGCGCATTGATAGCTATTTCGACAAACCGTTCGGCACAGCCCCGCGCACAACGCGGCTGGTTGTAATCGGACAGGCGGGTCTGGATCAGGCAGCAATCACCAAAGCCCTGCAAGCGTGACACAAATCAGTATTACACAAGAAAGCCCCGTCACGGATGACGGGCATATGCTGATCAACGGCAGTGAGGCCGCATTGCGTGCGGTTTACGCCGTTGACGAATGTTTTACCTTTACCGCCAACGAATTGCTGGATGATAAGATTTCTTTCTTCGTCGCCCGTAAAGATGGCGAAGCAATGGGCTGTGTCGCGTTGGTCAACGAAGCGGATTACGGCGAAGTAAAACGGCTTTATGTGCCTGACCATGCACGTGGGTTGGGGCTTGCCAAAATTTTGATGGCGCATCTGGAAACACAGGCAAAAAACCAGGGCTTAACCCAAGTAAAGCTGGAAACCGGCGATAAGCTGATTGCGGCTGTAGCCCTATATAAATCTCTGGGTTACACTGTCTGCGGGAAATTCGGGCCCTATCAGCAAGACCCCGTTAGCCTGTTCATGGAAAAGGCTTTGTAAAAATGCACCTGCTCGCCGCAACACCGGGAAGCATAGACGACGGTTCCGAACCGTTCGATCTGGGCCAAACACCCGCCGACATCGTATTCATATCGGCAGCCGATACCGAACTTGCGGGCCTGTCAGAAGCGCGTTCAACTTTAGACGACAGTATCGGCAGCTTACGGCTGGCCAGCATGATGCACCTGCAACACCCGATGTCGGTTGATCTGCATATCGAAAACTGCGCCGCAAAATCCAAACTGGTGATTGCCCGCGTTCTGGGTGGGACAGGTTATTGGAAATACGGGTTGGAACAATATGCATCCCGCCTCGGGGCCGCCGGTATTCCTTTCATAGCCCTGCCCGGTGACGACAAACCCGATCAGGAACTGTGGGATCTATCCACTGTAAATCGCGAAGACTGGGAAGCTTTGTGGGCCTATATGGTCGAAGGTGGGCCGCAAAATGCCGTGAATTTCTTGCGTTATTCCAATGCTATGTTGGCAGGAACAGAAAAACCTGAACAAGCCAAGCCGCTGTTGCGTGCGGGCGTTTACTGGCCGGGGTCCGGCATTGCTGATTTGGTAGCGGCACAGGCAGAATGGACAAGCGACGCGCCTATAATCCCCATCATCTTTTATCGCGCCCTGGTGCAGGGCGCAGGTTTGAACCCGATCAATAGACTGGTCAAAAGCCTTTTGCGTCGCGGGCTGAACCCGTTGCCGATCTTTGTCGCCTCTTTGAAAGACGAAGTATCGGTCGCCACATTACAAAGCCTGTTTGAAATCGCCACACCATCCGTCATTCTGAACTGCACCAGTTTCGCGGTCGGCTCCCCCCATCAAGATGAACATGGTAAAGGGGCATCAAATCCCTTTACCATGGCCTCCGCAAACGCCGCACCTGTTTTTCAGGTTGTCCTGTCGGCGGCATCCGAACAGGGGTGGGAAGATGGATTGCACGGCCTATCTGCCCGTGACATCGCCATGAACGTCGCCCTGCCAGAGGTTGATGGGCGTATCCTGTCGCGCGCGGTTTCTTTCAAGGGGGAAGCGTATTTTGACAATGCAACCGAATGTCCGATTGCAACTTATCGCGCCCGTGGCGACCGTATCGAATTTGTCGCTGACTTGGCGAAAAACTGGGTAAATTTACGACACACAGCCCCTTCTGAACGCAAAATCGGAATCATTCTGGCGAACTATCCAAACAAAGATGGGCGGCTGGCGAACGGTGTTGGGCTGGATACGCCTGCGGGCACGGTTCACACACTGAACGCAATGGCAGAACAAGGCTATAATCTGCACAACATCCCCCAAGACAGCAAAGACCTGATGGACCAGATCATGGCAGGCCCCACCAACTGGCTGACCGATCGCGCAACCCGCACAGGCGGTGTTGACATGTCGATGGCGGATTACCAGATCGCTTATGCACAGCTGCCATGGGACGTGCGTGAAAAGATTGAAGATCGTTGGGGCAAACCCGAACAGGACCCGTTTTACACACGCGGCGAAGTGGATTGCGGCCGCTTTTCACTTTCCATCTTCACCTTCGGCAATGTTGTCGTTGGCGTGCAACCTGCACGCGGCTATAATATCGACCCCAAAGATACCTACCATTCCCCCGATCTGGTGCCACCGCACAACTACCTTGCGTTCTATTTCTGGCTACGCAATCAGTTCGGCGCACATGCGCTGATCCACATGGGAAAACACGGAAATCTGGAATGGTTACCGGGCAAGGCACTGGCCCTGTCAGACACTTGTTTGCCCGAAGTGATCCTTGGCCCAACGCCACATATCTATCCGTTTATCGTCAATGATCCGGGTGAGGGCACACAGGCCAAACGGCGCACATCCGCTGTGATCATCGACCACCTGACACCACCGATGACACGGGCGGAAACCTACGGGCCATTGCGCGATCTGGAAGCGTTGGTTGATGAATATTATGAAGCCGCAGGGGTTGATCCGCGCCGTATTAATCATATCAGACGCGAGATCTTAGCCCTGACTTCGGTCACGGGGTTGGATGAGGATGCTGGCCTGACGGGTAACGATGAAGACCGCGATCTGGCAAAGCTGGATGAATATCTGTGCGAGTTGAAAGAGGCCCAAATCCGTGACGGGCTGCATATATTCGGGCAGTCTCCTACAGATGGGCTAGAGGTTGATCTGATTCAGGCTTTGGTGCGGGTGCCACGCGGCGCAGGCAAAGGTGCTGATGCGTCTTTACAACGTGCGATTGCCAAGGATTTCGATTTGGATTTCGACCCGCTGGACTGTGATATGGCAGCGACTTGGACAGGCGATAAACCGCAAAAATTGAAAGTCGTTTCAAATGATATCTGGCGCAGCGCAGGCGATACCGTTGAACGTATCGAGCTGCTGGCAGGGTTTATGATTGCCGGGCAAGCGGCGGTTGGCACACATAGTCAGGCCGTCCTCGACGGGATACGAACGCAAGTACGCCCAACGGTTCAGGCATGCGGCCCATCAGAAATAAAGGGGCTGCTTACAGCCCTGGAAGGACAGTTCGTCGCCCCGGCACCATCCGGCGCACCTACACGCGGGCGCTTGGACGTACTTCCCACAGGCCGCAACTTCTTTTCGGTAGACAGTCGTGCCATCCCCACCCCAACCGCTTGGGCCCTGGGCTGGAAATCCGCCAACCTTTTGATCGAACGCCACCTGCAAGACCACGGTGACTGGCCACGTTCCATGTTACTGACTGCCTGGGGCACTGCCAACATGCGCACGGGCGGTGACGATATTGCGCAAGCTTTGGCCCTGATGGGCGTAAAGCCGAAATGGGACAGTGCCAACCGTCGTGTCACGGGTTTCGAAATCCTGCCGCTTTCTGTGCTTGATCGCCCACGCGTCGATGTTACCTTGCGTATTTCAGGCTTCTTCCGTGATGCATTCCCACAACTGATTGCACTGGTCGACAGTGCCGCGCGCGCCGTGATGGAACTTGATGAACCGCATGACATGAACCCTGCCGCCGCCGCGCATGCCAAAGGTGAAGAACAATACCGCGTGTTCGGTGCAAAACCGGGGGCTTATGGGGCGGGTCTACAAGCGATGATAGATGAACGTCTGTGGAATGATGCCGCTGATCTGGGCGATGCCTACCTTGAATGGGGCAGCTACGCCTACAGCAAGGACGCGCAGGGAACACGTGCACGCGGCACTATGGAAACGCAGCTTTCACGTGTGGATGCGATCGTGCAAAACCAAGATAACCGCGAACATGATCTGCTGGACAGCGACGATTATTATCAATTCGAAGGCGGGGCAGCAGCAGCCGTAAAATCCCTGCAAGGTGTTGATCGCCCGATTTATCACAACGATCATTCGCGCCCTGAACGCCCCGTAATCCGCACGCTGGATCAGGAAATCGGCCGCGTGGTTCGGTCCCGTGTTGTAAATCCGAAATGGATCAAAGGCGTGAAACGTCACGGTTATAAAGGTGCCTTTGAAATGGCGGCAACGCTGGATTACATGTTCGCATTTGCCGCCACCACAGGGGCTGTGAAAAACCATCATTTCGATCTGGTGCATAATGCATTTTTGGAAGATGATGATACACGAGAATTCATCGCCGAACATAACCCCGCCGCGTTACGCGAAATGGCGGAACGCTTGCAAGAGGCCATAGATCGTGGATTATGGGTGCCGAAATCAAACTCGGCACGCGCCCTGATAGAGCGGTTATTGTGAGTAAACCCAACATTCTATTCATCTGTGGAAAGGCGCGCAAACGCAGCCCAACAGCTGCAAATTTGGTTGCAGGATGGGATGTCGTAAATACCGATTGTGCCGGGGTCAGCCTTGATGCTGATGCAATAGTTTC
>Ga0316189_10002779_pt1 | contig 17065 bp, 21 predicted proteins | sample LowCovwburrow_MG_FD_204930 | JGI IMG/M metagenome (GOLD analysis project Ga0316189, IMG submission 204930) | Coastal sediment microbial communities from Maine, United States - Lowes Cove worm burrow | ecosystem: Environmental > Aquatic > Marine > Coastal > Sediment | place: USA: Maine...
TGTGCGCAGTCAGCAGAATGGCGGTCCACAACAGGGCCATGATGAGATTCACGGCCGGTCCCGCCGCCGCAACAATCGCCATGTCACGCTTGGGCGAACGCAGTCGTTGCACAGACACAGGCACCGGTTTGGCCCAGCCAATCAGAAAACCGGTGAAACTCAGCATCAGCAAAGGCACCAGTATGGTGCCGATCGGATCGATATGCGGGATCGGATTGAATGTGATCCGCCCGAGTTTGCGCGCAGTGGGATCACCCAGGCGGTCCGCCACCCAGCCATGGGCGGCCTCATGGACGGTAACAGCAAAAATCAGCGGCAGGGCCCAGACCGCAACGCGCTGCACCAGTGTCAGTTCTTCCATGGGCGGGGATTATATCTCGGGGTGACGGTGGCGGCGCGGGCAAAAGCTGCACCGGGGATGACAGCCTGTCTTCTCAGATCCTGGGCGATGAGGACGCGCCTTCAATACCAGGCAAAAAGGCTTAGTCCTCGAACAGGGACACATCGCCCTTACCGGTCCGCAGTACCTGCGGTGGCTCTTCACAGAGGTCGATCACGCTGGTCGGTTCATAGCCACAGTACCCGCCGTCGATGATCAGGTCGACGCTGTGCCCCAGAGTTTGATTCATCTCATACGGGTCCATCATGGGCATGTCGTCACCCGGCAGAATCAAGGTGCTGCTGAGCAAGGGTTCATTGAGTTCCTCCAGCAGATCGAGCGCCACCCGATTGTCCGGGATTCTCACACCGATGGTCTTGCGTTTGGCGTGCATCAGACGCTTGGGCACCTGCTTGGTCGCTTTCAGGATGAAGGTAAAAGGCCCTGGGGTCAGATTCTTGATCAGACGGTGGGCCTGGTTGTCCAGCTTGGTATAGGCCGACAACTCCGACAGGCTGCGCCCGATCAGGGTGAAATTGTGATCATGGCTCAGACGACGGACCTGTCGAATACGGTCCATTGCCGCTTTGACACCGATCTGGCAGCCGATCGCATAGCTCGAATCGGTCGGATAGATCACCACGGCGCCGTCGCGGATCATCTCCACAGCCTGGCGAATCAGGCGCACCTGCGGGTTCTCGGGATGGATTTGAAAAAACTGAGACATCTTTAATATTCAATGACTTAAATGCCAATCCTTCCAAACTGCTTTACACCCATCAGGCAGCTTCGGCACACGCCCCAACTGGATCCATGGATGCTCTGGCCCATGATAGTCCGATCCGGCGGACGCCAGCAGACCAAAATCTCGTGCATGTCTGGCCATGGTGTAAAAATCATCACGGCTGTGGCTGCCGGATACTACCTCGAGCGCCTCGCCCCCGGCCTCTGCAAAGGCCCCGATCAGGCGTCGCAGCTTGCTGCGCGTAAGCCCGTATCGTGCAGGATGGGCGATCACGGCCTGGCCACCGGCAGAACGGATCCAGCGCACAGCATCCTCCAGTTCCGCCCACTGCCCCGCCACGTATCCGGGCTTACCACTTACCAGGAACTTGCGAAACACTGCACGCAGATCCGAGGCATGCCGTTTCTCCACCAGGAAGTGCGCAAAGTGCGTTCGACTGATCAGCTGACCGTTGGAGTAGGCACGCGCACCTTCGAAGGCACCATCGATACCGTGTCTGGCCAGACGACGGCCAATCTCTTCGGCCCGCCAGTCGCGAAACTCACAGATGCCCTCAAGCCCACGCCGCAACACTTCGGTGTCCGCGGATACACCAAGGCCGACGATGTGCACGGTGATACCTTCCCAGGTCACCGAAACCTCCACCCCCGGCACAAAGCCAAGCCCGAGTTCCTGCGCCTGTGCAGCCGCCTCGGACAACCCGTTCAGGGTATCGTGATCGGTCAGCGCCATCACCTCCACACCGGCCGCATGCGCTCGCCGCATCAACTCTGACGGCGACAGGCTCCCGTCAGAGGCGGTGGAATGGGCGTGCATATCGTAGCGGCTGAACATGGTGGCGGATTCTATCAGGATGCCACCGCACAATCGCGGCCGGACCCGGGCCATGTCAGCGAGTGAAAACCATGGGCGCTGTGCGCCGATTGCCGTACCGGGATGCGTGTTAAACTCAACACCCATGAATCTTCCCCCGGTCGACCTCCCATATCTTCGCGAAAGGTTTAGCGAATTGGCGGCCCAGGTTCAGTATGCCTGGGAGACGTCCAGTCGCCCCGGTGACGAGATGGACATGCCGATCATGCTGCGCGAAGCGATGTCACAGCTGGTCGATATGCTCAATCATCTCGGTGAACAGCACCAGGACAGCTCGGCCGGACCGCCAGAGATCAACACCCTGTGTGAATACGGGCTGCACCTGGTCGAAGAACTCTCGCAAGTTGCATCCGGACTGGAGCAGCCCGTCCTGGCGGCCGAGATAGAACAGCTCAGCCTGCCGTTCGCCCTGTGGTTCGCCCGCCATGGCGGCGAAATCCGGCAGCTGACCCCGATCGTCAACGCCCTTGCCTTCTTTGCCAACCAGGCCAGCGACCCACAGGCGATGGCCCGCCTTTACACCCACTGCTGTGAGTTGATCGAGGCGACAAGTCCGGCTTGCGAGGACTCCGCCGCCGACAAACCGGAGCACCCATGGCGCCTGTTGCTGCTCAACCGGGCCATTGTCGCCACCCGCAGCCATAATCCCGAACTGATGGAACCGGCCTTCGATGCTATTGTCGAATGTCTTCCACAGGACGCAATGCGCTTCTTTGCCGAGGGCATGGAGCAGATGGCCATCATCGATTATCCTGCCCAGGTGCGCGAGGTCGTACGCCGCTACTTTGCTGCATACGCCTCCCCCAGACGCCTGCATTAATCACAGAGACGCTTTCCATCGATGAAAATGCTCGCTGACCTGTTTCCGGTCATCCTGTTCTTTATTGCCTATCAGCTGTTCGACATCTATGTGGCGACCCAGGTCGCGATCGCCGCAGCCGTGTTGCAGGTTGCCTACCACAAGATCCGGTATGGCAAGGTACAAAACACCCAGTGGCTGACACTCGGGTTGCTGGCTGTATTCGGGGGCCTGACCCTGGCGCTGCGCGACCCGACCTTTATCAAATGGAAGCCCACGGTCGTCAACTGGCTGTTCGCGGGCGCGTTCCTGTTTTCTCAGATCTTCATGCGCCGCAGCCTGCTGAGGCGCATGATGGACCACGCAGTCGCCCTGCCCGACGCCGCCTGGCTTCGACTGAATACTGCCTGGGTAACATTTTTCTTCGGCATGGGCATACTCAATCTGTACGTCGCCTACAACTACTCGGAAGAGACCTGGGTGAATTTCAAATTGTTTGGGTTCCTCGGGCTGACACTTGCTTTCATGCTGGCTCAGGGCTTTTACCTGGCCAGGCATATGGAAACTGAAACTCCTACTACAGAGGATTGATGCCATGCTCTACAGCATCATCGGCACCGATGTCGGAAACAGCCTGCCCTTGCGCAAGAGTGCGCGAGAAGCGCATCTGGACCGATTGCAGCAATTACAGAAGGAAGGCCGTCTGTTGCTCGCCGGACCGAATCCGGCGATCGACAGCAATGAACCGGGCGAAGCCGGTTTCACCGGCAGTGTGATCGTGGCGGAATTTCCAAGCCTCGACGAGGCAAAGACCTGGGCCGATGCGGACCCTTATATCGCGGCCGGCGTCTACGCCGAAGTCAGCGTCAAGCCATTCAAACAAGTCTTTCCGCGATAGTGATCCATTAGCACAAGGAGATCTCGAGTATGCGCAGTAACACGATGCGGACGTCGATAATGGCACTTTGCCTCAGCATCGGCTCAGTAGCCCAGGCCGAGGACCCGGCCACACCACAGACCCTGGTCAAGGTTGATGATTTTGAAATCACCAACCTGCACTTCGCGCTGTTTGCCAGCCAGACCGGGCGCAACCCGAAAGATGCCCAGGGACAGATAAGCCTGTTGAACGAACTGGTGAACAACTTCATGGTCGCCAATTCAACGCAGGGGCGGCAACTGGAAAACGACCCTGAGGTTGCAGCAGCACTCGAGGTGGCGCGTGCGCGCCTGGTCGCCCAGGCATTCGTCCGAACCCAGTTGGACAGCGCCCCGGTCGACGATAAACGCCTGCGTGAGTTGTACGATGCCGAGTACGCCAAGCCAAGCCGCGAATACAAGGCCCGCCACATCCTGCTGGAGAACGAGGAAGATGCCAAAGCGGTGATTGTGGAACTTGATGGCGGAGCAGACTTTGCCGCCCTGGCAACCGAACGTTCTACGGGGCCCAGCAAGTCGGTCGGCGGCGACCTGGGCTGGTTCGAGCCCGATCAGATGGTCAGCGAGTTTTCCGAGGCGACCGTGCAACTGGCCGACGGTGAATACAGCAAGATGCCGGTCAAAACCCGCTTCGGCTGGCACGTTATCTTGCGGGAGGAAAACAGGGAGGCCCCGCCGCCCGAATTCGAATCGTTGAAACCCCAGCTCGAAAAACAGATCCAGCAACAACGGATTGCCGAAGCCATCAATGTGATCAGGGACAAGACCCGCATCGAGGTGCAGGAACCGGAAAAACAGGATTGAGTTCAAGAAAAAGCCCACCGGAAGCGGTGGGCTTTTTCGAGGTCAGTGGCCGACAGCTTCAGTATCCCGGCCGTTCAGTCCTCGGTCTTATTCTCCCGTTTACTGATTTTGGCAATCGGAACCACCTCGGCCGCCGTTGGCTCATCAGAGTAATAGGGCCGTTCCTGAGCGGCACCGGCGACATCGGCAAGCTCGCGCTCCCGCAGCGAGATCAAACCCAGACAGTGGCGCACATCCTCGATTGTCCTATCGCTCAACGGGTGTTTCATTGCACGACTGGGTGGCGTCGTATCCTTGATAACCTGTGCCAGCACCTTGCGCATGACCAGCAGGATTTCACGTTCTTTCTCACTCGTATCGCTCATGCCTGTCCTGGCTCCGGGGCTGCGGGTTCAAATATCAGGAAATCAAGGTCGTCAGCATACCTGAATCAGCAAGTCCGAAACCACGATGGCATTAAGCGATTGCCGGATGTGTCGCTTACCGCAGGGTGAAGGGAAACCTATTTGAAGATGGCGTCGATCGAGAAGCCGTCCTGCTCCAGAATCCCACGTAGACGCTTGAGTGCGTCCATCTGAATCTGGCGAACCCTCTCGCGTGTCACGCCCAGCTCGTTCGCCACCTGCTCCAGGGTCGAGTTCTCGTAGCCGTGCAAACCGAACCGGCGTTCGACCACCTCACGCTGCTTGTCGTTCAGCTTCGCCAACCAGTCGTCGAGATGCCCGGACAGGTCGTCCGCCTGGATATGCTCTGTCGGATCCATTGCATTCTCATCGGCAATGGTATCGAGCAGTGGTTTGTCGGCATCCTTTCCGTAGGGTGTATCGACTGAGGTAACGCGCTCATTCAGCCCTAGCATACGTTTTACCTCACCGATCGGACGATCGAGCAGATCGGCGATCTCCTCCGCCGTCGGCTCATGATCAAGCTTCTGCGTCAGCTGGCGCGCCGCCCGAAGATAGACGTTGATCTCCTTGACCACATGTATGGGCAGACGGATGGTCCGGGTCTGGTTCATGATCGCACGTTCGATGGTCTGGCGAATCCACCAGGTGGCGTACGTGGAAAATCTGAAACCGCGCTCCGGATCGAATTTCTCCACCGCCCGGATAAGGCCCAGGTTGCCCTCCTCGATAAGATCGAGCAGCGCCAGACCGCGGTTCATGTAACGGCGTGCAATTTTCACCACCAGACGCAGATTACACTCGATCATGCGGCGTCTTGCTGCCGCCTCCCCCTTCTGCGCAAGGCGCGCATAGTAGACCTCTTCCTCGGCGGTAAGAAGCTTGGAGAAACCGATTTCGTTCAGGTAAAGACGTGTTGCGTCAAGCTGGCTGTCAGGGACATCGCCGGCAACATACTTTTTTTCTGCGCCGTCGGCAGCCGCAGCACTTTCCTTCGGCTTGACGCTTATTTCAGCCTTATCTAAATCGACCTCGGCTTCGGCCTCAATGTCTGCGTCTGTATCGGAATCCGTATCACCATCATTGGCCTGGATGTCCTCAACGACGTCCGCATCGACTTCGTCACGCTTTGCGGGCATGCCCCCTCCATCACTCTGTGGCTGCCGGCGCAACTCCCTGCAACATCAACCGCGCGGCAGGAGCCGCACGGGATCAACAGGTTTGCCGTCACGCCTTATCTCAAAATGCAGGATCGGGTCACCGTTATTCGCGGTCCCCATCTCTGCAATCTGCTTTCCTTTGGTGACCTGATCGCCTTCTTTGACCAGGATCTTTCTGTTGTGCCCGTAGGCACTCAGATATTTATCATTATGTTTTACGATAATAAGCCTGCCGTAGCCGATCAGTCCACTACCGCTGTAGACAACCTTGCCGCTCTCGGCCGCCAGAACGGGTTTCCCGGTGTGCCCTGCGATCTTGATCCCCTTGCGCAACGGATCACCTGACTTGAAGCTGGAAACAATCCTGCCCCGCACCGGCCAACGCCAGGTCAGTTTCCTTGTGTTCGCAGATTTTTTCTTGGCAGGTTTTGGTGCAGGTTTGGATGAGTACCGGCTCTTGGCAGTCACCTGCGGTTTGGATTTGGCTGTGGTCCTCGTTTTCGCGGCAGTGCTCTGCGCAGCTGGCGGCTTACGACTGGTTGGCGGCGGCTTGAGACGCAGGGTCTGTCCGGCATAGATACGGTAGGGATAGCGGATACCGTTCCACTTCGCGACCAGGCGGTAATCCACCCCCTTCTGCCAGGCAATGCCATAGAGCGTATCACCACGTCGCACCCGATAGTGATCAGCACGAATAGAGCCACGTGCCGGCCTATGTTTGGCAGTGCTGCTTCCGCGTGATTCGACAGGGGCCTTCCACGCCGCAGTGCAACCGGCCAGCCCGAACGCCAAAAGGACCAGGCCACAGATCAAGACTGTCCGCCCCTGGCGGGGCAACATTCGGCTGGGTGATTGGGTCCGGAAGATTGTCTGCTTCAAGACTTCCGCTTCTTATCCGTGCTCGTTCAAAACCTGTAGACCAAAACTATGATGACCACGAGCGCCACCGTCAACCAACCCAGCCAATCTACCCAGCGGTGCAACTTTTCTTCCATCGCCTCACCGCCCCAAGCCATCAGCATGGCCACGAGGTAGAAACGCGCGCCCCTCCCGACAAAGGATGCCAGCACGAACGGCAGGAAAGCCATGCTCAGGACACCGGCGGTGATGGTAAATATCTTGTACGGGATTGGTGAAAACCCCGCGGCCAGGATCGCCAGAAATCCCCATTCGCCAAACCACTGCTGCGCACGTTCAAACGAATCGGCATAGCGACCTTCCTGGACCCAGGGCGCAATCAGTTCGAAACCATACATACCGATCACGTAACCGAATATACCCCCCAGAACGGAGGTCACCGTCGCGAGGGTCCCGAACCATAGCGCCCGCTTTGGCTGCGCCATGCTCATCGGTGCAAGCATCACGTCGGGCGGGATGGGAAAGAAGGAAGACTCGGCAAAGCTCAAACTGCCAAGATACCAGGGCGCGCGTGGATGACGAGCCCAACGCATGGCCCTTTCATACAGAGGCGAAAACAGCTTCATTCAGATCACCCCACCGAGCAGAGGGACAAAACTGACACGCTCGAGCATCTCGTGTTCATAACCTTCGGCCGTGCGGGTGACACGAACAAGCACCTGCTCCTCCCTATCTCCGATCGGCAATACCATGCGCCCGCCGGGGTGCAATTGTTCCACCAGCGCCAGCGGAATCCCCTCGGGTGCCGCGGTCACGATAATCCCATCGAACGGTGCGTACTCCGGCAGTCCAATACCACCATCGGTATGCTTGGTGATTACGTTGCGGATCTTCAGACTCCGGAAACGCCGCCGTGCCTGGTCCAGCAGGATCTGGATACGTTCGGTTGTGTAGATCCTTCGCACCAGCGGGGCCAGTACCGCAGTCTGGTAACCCGATCCGGTGCCGACCTCCAGCACATTCTCCAGCGACCCGTGTTCGAGCAGGACCTCGGTCATGCGTGCCACGATATAAGGTTGAGAAATCGTCTGGCCTTTGCCGATGGGCAGCGCAGTGTCTTCATAGGCACGGCTGGCGAGCGCCTCGTCCACAAACAGGTGTCGTGGCGTGTTGCGCATACGGTCGAGGACCTGGTGGTTACGGATACCTTCATCACGCAGACGACGGATAAGCCGCTCGCGCGTGCGCTGAGAGGTCATCCCGATCCCGAGACCGACCGGGGTCATTGTTCCTCCTTCAACCAGTCGGCCAGATCCGGCAGGGCCTGATGACGTGTCAGATCCACCTGCAGCGGCGTAACCGAGACGAACCCGTTACGTACCGCATAAAAGTCGGTACCCGGCCCCGCATCCTGCTCGGCACCCGCCGGCCCCACCCAGTAGATCGGACGGCCGCGCGGGTCTTCCGACTTCACCACCGGTTCTGCCTTGTGACGGTGCCCCAAACGGGTCGCGGCCAGCCCCTGTAGTTCCTCGTAGGGCAGATCCGGCACATTCACATTGAGAATCGAATCAGACGCGATTGGTTGCTCGAACAATCGCTGGACCAGCCCCACCGCCACCCGCGCGCCGGTTTCGAAGTAGCGCGGGGTATGTGAGGACATGGATACCGCGATCGCGGGATAACCCAGAAAGCGGCCCTCGGTGGCGGCTGCCACGGTTCCGGAATAGAGCACATCGTCGCCCATATTGGCACCGGCATTAATCCCCGAGACGACCATATCGGGTTCGGCCTCGAGCAGACCGGTGATTGCCAGATGCACGCAATCGGTCGGCGTGCCCTCGACACGGATAAACCCGTTGTCGGTCTGTCGCGCGCGAATGGGCTGCTCCAGCGTGAGCGAATTGCTGGCACCACTGCGATCGCGATCGGGCGCTACCACCACGGTATCTGCAATCGCGCTGATTGCGTCGTATAAGGCCCGCAAGCCCTGGGCTTGATAGCCGTCGTCGTTGCTTAAGAGAATCTGCATACCGTCCCGGGTTTCGGCTAGCCCGTCATGCCAGGCCGGCTGTTAGGCGGCAAATGATACTGCAAACCGTACATATCCTCATCTTGATATGCGTCGGTGAACCCGCTTCAATCACCCTATGGACAAAGCCGACGAAGACAAAAAGAACGAGGATGAGGCTGCTTTCCGCGAGGCCATGGAAGGTGTCGAGCCGATCGAGGCTCTGCGCGTCGATCCCTACCGCAGAAAACGCCGCCCCGTCCCGGTGGACATACCCGTCGGGGATGAGGACGAAGACGAGTTCGGCGACATGGCGATCGAGACCGGGGATTTTCTCGAATTTCGCCGCCCCGGTATCCAGAACCGGCTGTTCCATGACCTTCAACGCGGTGTGATAGGGGCCGAGGGCACGCTCGATCTGCATGGTCTGCGGGTACACGAGGCCAAGCCCGCTCTGGCTCGTTTCCTCAATCACAGTCTCGCGACCGGACGACGCTGCGTGCGGATCATCCATGGCAAGGGCCGCGGATCGGGTGCGCAGCAGCCGGTCCTGAAACAAAAGGCCAACCAATGGCTGCGCCAGAAAGAGGAGGTGCTGGCCTTCGTGACCGCACCGCGCTGGGATGGCGGCACCGGCGCGGTCTATGTGCTGCTATCCGGCAAATATCGGCAGCGCTTCTAGTGGGCTGCTTGGTAAGTTTGGTAACACTCAGCCGATCCGCAAGCGTCATCGGCAAGGCTCGCGAGCGCCGGACTAGCCGTTGCTAATTCAAGCGAGCGAAACACAGACGATGGCGCTTGTGGACCGGCCCGAAGGGAGCCCCGGCTCAGGGCTTGACGATCTCGCGCAGCACCGCTGTCGCATAGGCGCCCGCTACCAGGCGGAATTCCAGTTGCAGCACGTCATCGGTCCAGTCCCAATGCAGATCCTGAACCGCCAGGCGCAACTCGCGCCGGTCGGCATCCAGGCCGAAGCGCTGAAGGCCGTCTATCCAAGCTGCCCAGTCCAGCAAGACACGATCCTCGATCAATCCGGCATCTGATTCCGGCCGCAGAGCACGACTGGAACTCCCGCACAGGGGACCGCTGGGGTGGATATCGAGCGCCTCAAGCCTGGGACCAATGGTCGCGTCTTCGGGGTCATACATGAACTGTCGCTGCGATCCTGCCAACAGCATGACGTCACCGTGTATGGCCCGATCCCAGCTACCCTCGCCAACCCGGGCCCCCAGCACCTGATTGAACAACTGCGAACGCGCGGCAGAGAGCAGCAGACCACGTTGCTCTCGATTCGGTTTGCGGCCGCGTCCGGCAAACAGATCAGCCACACGCCCCAGGTTCTGACCGTCACGCCCAAACCGCTGGGCACCGAAATAGTTCGGTACTCCCGTCGCCGCGATGTGCTCCAGGCATTGCCCTGCCCGATCGCGGTCACCCTGCACCTGGTCTACCCGAATCACGAAACGGTTACCCTTCAGGCTGCCGCGCCGGATCTTGCGGTGGTGGCGCTCGGCACTGAGCACTTGCAATGAATCATCTTCCAGCGTGGCCCAGTCAGGCGGCTCGCGCCCCGGCAACTGCACGCTGAAATGCTGGGTAGTGACGGCGTGCCGGTCCTTGAGGCCGGCGTAACCGACAGCGCCCTGTGGCACGCCCGCCAGCTTGGCAATGGCGCGCGCCACCTCCTGCGTATTACGGCCACGCTTTCGTACCCTTAGAAATACGTGCTCCCCCGCTCCCGAGGCCTGGTAACCCAGTTCCTCTTCGACGGTGAAGTCTTCGGGAGTGGTGCGCAGATGCCCTTGCAAAAATGGCCCGCCATGGGCGAAAGGCAGGTTCAGGGTCGGATCACCGGACGAAAGCTCCAGCGACATCAGAGCGCAACCAGCAGCACCACGGCGTGTGCCGCGATACCTTCACCACGCCCGGTGTAACCCATGCGTTCGGTGGTCGTCGCCTTTACGTTGACCAAATCGGAAGAGACACCCATATCCTCCGCCATGTTGGCCCGCATGGATTCTATGTGCGGGCCCATGCGCGGCGCCTGGGCGACGACCGTGCAGTCTAGATTTCCCAGCCGGAGACCGTGCTCAACCAAGGCATCGCGCACAAGCCGCAGCAGTATGCGGCTGTCTATCCCCCGGTACTGATCGTCGGTATCGGGAAAGTGGCGACCGATGTCCCCCAGTCCGGCCGCTCCCAGCAGTGCATCACACACCGCATGCACCAGCACGTCCCCATCGGAATGGGCCTCGAGTCCCTTGTCGTGATCGATTCTGACGCCACCGATGGTGACATGGGTGCCTTCGCAGAATCGATGGGCATCAAATCCGTGACCGATACGCATAACTTCAAGACTTGTTCGCAAAAAGGGCAGCGATGATACCACCCGTGGCGCGCTAGACTTAGCGTATGCAGCTGTTCGACACACATTGCCATATCGATGTCGGCGAATTCGACCCGGACCGAACCCGGGTCCTCGACGATGCTCGTGCCGCCGGTGTCGCCGATCTGCTGGTGCCGGCGGTACAGCGTACAAGCTGGCCGTCACTGATCGCCTTGTGCGCCGGCGACCCCGGGCTGCACCTCGCCCTGGGCATGCACCCGGTCTACCTGCAGCAGCACCAGCCCACCGATGTCCAGGCGCTCCACGACGAAGTCGCCCGCTCCCGTCCCGTGGCCATCGGCGAGATCGGGCTCGACTGGCAGCTGAAGGACCTCGACCGGACGCAACAGCAACGGTTGCTCGAGGTCCAACTCGATATCGCGCAGACCTTTCGGCTGCCCGTTGTCCTGCATGTACGCAAGGCACACGATGCCATGCTGCAAACACTCAGGCGCTTTGAGCTGAATGGTGGCTTCTGTCATGCCTTCAATGGCAGCCTGGAGCAGGCCGGGATTTACCTGGACATGGGTTTTCGATTGGGATTCGGCGGCATGCTGACGTTCGAGCGCTCAACCCGCCTGCACCGCCTGGCCGCCGCTCTGCCACTCGAAGCCATGGTGCTGGAGACCGACGCCCCGGACATGACCGTCGCCTCTCACCAGTACCAGCGCAACAGCCCGGCCTATCTGCCGGAGGTACTCGGTTGCATGGCGGCCTTGCGCAAGTTGCCGCCGGCAGAGGTTGCGGCAGTGACCAGCGCCAACGCACGTGCCGTACTCGGGCTCTGAGTCACGAGTTCAATAACGGCTTTCGGTCCCGAGGGCCTGCTGTTCGAGGTAATAGGCAGCCAGCCGGAGATCCTCCGGACGGGTGATCTTGAGGTTGTCCGCATGCCCCTCGACCATGACCGGCCGGTGACCCGCCCATTCGATCGCACTGGCCTCATCGGTAACCAGGACACCCGCACCCAAGGCACCTCTGAGGGCGTCCCGCAACACACCGAAACGGAACATCTGTGGGGTAAAGGCATGCCACAGATGGTTGCGCTCAACGGTGTCCAGCACGCGATCGCCGGCATCCGTCCTCTTCATGGTGTCGCGCACCGGCAGACCGAGCAGGCCACCCACCTCGTCAGCGCGAACGAGATCAAGCAGCCGATCGATGTCGGAACGCCTCACACAGGGACGCGCGGCATCGTGCACCAGCACCCAGTCGTCACGCCTGGCCTTTGCAGCCAGGGCCTGCAGGGCATTGAACACTGAATGACAACGCTCGCTGCCACCAGCCACCCTCACCAGATCGGGGTGAGCGCTGAATTGGGTATCACCCCACCATCCGTCCTCTTCGCCCAGTGCGAGGTACAGACCGTCGACCGCCGGGTGCAGCAGCATGCGCTCGATCGTGTGATCGATCACGCGGCGACCATTGAGTTCGAGATACTGCTTTGGAAGCGTACCGCCCATGCGCCTGCCCACCCCGGCGGCCGGTACGATCACCCAGAAACGAGGCTCACTCATCGGTCTTGCCATCTGGAGGCAGCAGCTGGAAGTAGGTCTCGTCCTGTCGAATAAGGCCCAGCTCGCTACGCGCCCTGGCCTCGATGGCTGCCAGCCCCTTCTTCAGATCGTCGACCTCGGCCCGCAGCGTTGCATTACGTTCCTGCAGGTCTTTCAGCTCCACCCGCTGGGTCGCCAATTGCTGCCGCAGGGTAGATACCTCGGCCAGGCTGCCCTCGCCCACCCACAGTCGGAACTGCAATCCGAGCAATACCAGCACCAGCAAGGTAAACACCAACTGCAGCTTCCAGCTCACGGTCGGCCCTGCAGCCGATCAGAAGCAGGGAAACGCACTCTTGCCCGCATAAACCGCCTCGTCACCCAACTGATCTTCGATCCGCATCAACTGGTTGTATTTGGCGACGCGGTCGGAGCGCGACAGTGAACCGGTCTTGATCTGGCCTGTTCCCGTGGCGACGGCCAGATCTGCGATGGTCGTGTCCTCGGTCTCGCCGGAACGGTGAGAGATAACCGCACTGTAACCGGCTGCCTGGGCCATACCGATGGCCTCCAGCGTTTCGGTCAGGGTACCGATCTGATTGAATTTGATCAGGATCGAATTGGCTATACCCTTGTCGATACCCTCCTGAAGGATACGGGTATTGGTGACGAACAGGTCGTCGCCAACCAGTTGCACACGCTGACCGAGCCGCTCCGTCAGCAGTTTCCAACCTTCCCAGTCGCCTTCGTCCATACCGTCCTCGATCGATATGATCGGGTACTGGTCGACCCAGTTGACGAGGAAGTCGGTGAAACCGGCTGAATCGAACGACTTGCCCTCAGAGGCCAGTACATACTTGCCATCCTTGTAAAACTCCGAACTCGCGGCATCCAGACCAAGATAGATGTCTGCTCCCGGCTTGAAGCCTGCCATGCCGATGGCCTCGAGGATGACCTCGATCGCCTCTTCGTTCGAACGCAGATCGGGGGCAAAACCGCCTTCATCACCCACCGTGGTCGCCAGAGAACGCTTGCCAAGGACAGATTTGAGGGCATGGAAGACTTCGGCACCATAGCGGACGGCTTCGCGGATCGAGCCTGCAGCAACCGGCAGTATCATGAACTCCTGCAGATCGACACTGTTGTCCGCGTGCTCGCCACCATTGATGATATTCATCATGGGCACCGGCATGCGGTAACTGCCATCGCCCAGCGATTGATACAGCGGCATGGCCTTTTCCTGCGCGGAAGCATGTGCGGAGGCCAACGATACGGCCAGCATGGCATTGGCCCCAAGGCGTGACTTGTTTTCAGTCCCATCCAGTTCGATCAGCCGACGATCGAGCGCCTCCTGGCCACCGGCATCCTGCCCAAGCAGGGCGTCGCGAATCTCACCGTTGACGTTACCCACTGCGGTCAAAACACCCTTGCCGAGGTAGCGTTGTTTATCGCCATCGCGCAATTCCAGCGCCTCGCGCGAACCGGTCGAGGCGCCCGACGGAGCGACAGCACGACCTATTGCTCCATCATCGGTCAAGACGTCGGCTTCTACCGTGGGGTTCCCGCGCGAATCGAGGATTTCACGGGCGCGGATATCGATGATCTCGGACATGGGTACTCCTGAATTTCAAACTTTGATGGCGGCGAAAAAAAGGCGCCGGCGATTCTGGGGCGGACCGCAACGGAAGCGGTAACGGTCCCCGATCATCGGCCCGCCTTACAGTTCCTGTTCGATGAAGCCACTGCGTTTGACCGTCTGATCGAGTTCGACCAGGGTCTCCAGCAGGCGCTGCATTTTGTCCAATGGCCAGGAATTCGGACCATCGGATAAAGCCTTCTCGGGGTCCGGATGGGTCTCCATGAACAGGCCGGAGATACCCACCGCCACGGCTGCGCGAGCCAACACCGGCACGTGTTCGCGTTGCCCCCCGGATTTGCTGCCCAGGCCACCCGGTTGCTGGACCGAATGAGTGGCGTCAAACACCACGGGACAACCGGTGGAGCGCATCACCGCCAGGCCACGCATATCCGACACCAGGGTGTTGTAGCCGAAGGATACGCCGCGCTCGCAGACCATGATCTGCTCATTGCCGGTGGCACGCGCCTTGTCCACGACATTGCCCATGTCCCAGGGCGCCAGAAACTGGCCCTTCTTGATATTCACCGGCTTGCCGGTACGGGCCACGTTCTGGATGAAATTGGTCTGGCGACATAGAAACGCCGGGGTCTGCAGTACGTCCACGACAGACGCGACCTCATCCAAAGGCGTATCTTCGTGTACATCGGTCAAAACCGGTAGATCCAACTCGGTCTTGACGCGATCGAGTATTCTCAGCCCCGCCTCTATACCGGGCCCGCGTGGGCTGTCATGCGCCGAGCGATTGGCCTTGTCGAACGAAGACTTGTAGATGAACGGGACGCCCAGCGCCGAGGTGATCTCTTTCAGCCTGGCCGCCACAGTCAGCGCGGAGGCCTCTCCCTCGATAACGCAGGTTCCCGCGATCAGGAAAAACGGGTGTTCCAGACCAACTTCGAAACCACACAGATTCATGCCGATACAGCCTCTTCAACGTTCTTGTGGCGATATTTCAAGGCAGCCTCCATGAAGCCCTGAAACAGCGGATGACCGTAGCGCGGCGTCGATGTGAACTCGGGATGGAACTGGCAGGCCACGTACCAGGGATGTGAAGGCAACTCGATCATCTCGACCAGGCGTCCGTCGATCGAGGTGCCGGCAACCTTCATGCCTGCATCCTCGAGTTCCTGCCGATAGCCGTTATTGAACTCGTAACGGTGCCGATGGCGCTCACTGATGATGTCCTGGCCGTAGGATTTCCGCGCCATGGTGCCTCTCGCCAGTTTGCACTGTTGCGCGCCCAGCCGCATGGTGCCGCCCAGATCTGCGCCGGCGGCACGCTGCTCGACCGAGCCGTCCGCATTCAGCCATTCGGTGATCAAGGCAATCACCGGGTAAGGTGTGGCTGGATTGAACTCGGTGCTGTGCGCACCTTCGAGGTTGGCAAGATTACGCGCGATTTCAATGACTGCCACCTGCATGCCCAGGCAAATACCGAGATAGGGGACTTTGTTTTCACGAGCATAACGTGCAGCGATGATCTTGCCTTCGACCCCGCGTTCACCGAAGCCGCCGGGCACCAGGATCGCATCCATGGGTTCGAGGCTTCCGACACCCTCGGTCTCCAGCAATTCGGAATCGACGTAATGAATCTTGACCTTCCGCGCAGACTTTATCCCCGCGTGAATCAGTGCCTCGTTCAACGACTTGTAGGATTCGGTCAGATCGACGTATTTGCCGACCATGGCGATATTGACCTCGCCGACAGCATTGTCCAGGCCATCGACCACGGCCTGCCATTCGGTCAGATCCGCCGGCGGGACATCCAGCCGCAGCTGGTCCACCACGATCTCGTCGAGTGCCTGTGCATGCAACATCAGCGGAATCCGGTAGATACTGTCGGCATCGATCGCAGAGATGACCGCACGCTCTGGCACGTTGGTGAACAACGCGATCTTGCGTCGCTCGCCGTCTGGAACCGGCCGGTCGGCCCGGCAAACCAGCACATCCGGCTGGATACCGATCGAGCGTAATTCCTTGACCGAGTGCTGGGTGGGCTTGGTCTTGATCTCGCCGGAAGTCGGGATGTACGGGACCAGGGTCAGGTGCATGAACAGCACGTTGTCGTGCCCCATCTCGACACCCATCTGGCGGATGGCCTCGAGGAACGGCAATGACTCGATGTCGCCGACCGTTCCACCTATCTCCACCAGCGCGATATCGGCGTCGCCTGCGCCCCTGCGCACACAATCCTTGATCTCGTTGGTGATGTGCGGAATGACCTGTACCGTGCCACCGAGATATTCACCTCGGCGTTCCTTGCGAATGACGTTCTCGTAGATCTGACCGGTAGTGAAATTGTTGTTGCGCCCCATCGTGGTACGGATGTAACGCTCGTAATGCCCGAGGTCCAGATCGGTCTCTGCACCGTCCTCGGTGACAAAAACCTCGCCGTGCTGAAAAGGGCTCATGGTCCCCGGGTCGACGTTGATGTAGGGGTCGAGCTTGATCATCGTGACCTGCAGGCCACGTGCCTCAAGCAGGGCACCGAGGGAGGCAGAGGCGATACCTTTGCCCAGGGACGACACAACGCCGCCCGTTATGAAAATGCATTTAGCCATGGGCCAAGGGCTCATCA